>Ga0256405_10000568_pt1 | contig 120985 bp, 124 predicted proteins | sample RumenRJG_02DNA_FD_189096 | JGI IMG/M metagenome (GOLD analysis project Ga0256405, IMG submission 189096) | Bovine rumen microbial communities from Lethbridge, Alberta, Canada - RJG_02 | ecosystem: Host-associated > Mammals > Digestive system > Stomach > Rumen | place: Canada: Alberta...
TGGGCGGGAATGACGCTTCGTACTCATGGACTTCGTACACATCATTCCCTCTGACTTCCAGACGGCGGCTGAGAAAAGCCGCAACGTCAAAGGTGTTTTTCTTGTCGTAGTCCGACAGCTTTTTATAGGCCCATGCGGTCAAGCAGGAGGCCGTACAGCACCCGCGCCTCCATCGTCATGGTTGAGTAGTTCTGATCGGTGAAAAGCACCTTCGGGATTCGGTAGAAGCTGTACTGCTCGGCTTCACCGCCATAGAAATAGTCCAGTTTCAACGGCATGATTGGCCTCCTTGAATTTCGGCAGAAACGAAAAAAGCGCCCCGGCGACGAAAGAAATCGTCACCGGGGCGCTGGCGCTCCTGCTGGTATGAATTTGTCCGAAAACGCAAAAAAGCCGCCCTGCGTCTGATGGTTCGTCAGACGCAGGGCGGCTTGGAAAGAAGGAATATAGTGCTTGTCGATTCTTGGCAGTTAAACCGGCTTGTTACTGCTAAAGTGTTGTCGCAAGTGTTACCTCTTAAAATTCGACACCCCCTTTTCGACGGTTTTCTCGCGCCAAAAATCATGGAAAAAGAACACTTGAAAATCCGCAAACCCTTGATATTACTGGATTTGTCCGTGTTGTCGCAATTATACCCTATGGGCACACGTTTGCCACGGAGGCGTTGGCGCACGGCATGGACGTCAAGACGCTCTCCGCGGTCATCGGGCATGTCTCCGCCGCAACGACGCTGAATGTCTACGCCCACGTGACAGACGCCATGCAGGTACAGGCGGCGCAAAAGATCGACCGCGGCATCGCGGGCAGGGACGCGGAAGCGCCCCTGGAAACCGCCGCAAAAGCGCCGCTGCCGCCCTCAACGTTTATCGCAGCGAAGGGCAGGCACCGCAAACCCGGCACGGGATGTATCTCACGCCTCAGCGAAACGCTGTGGGAGGGGCGCTACTCTCCCGTCTGGCCCGACGGCAAGAAACGCCCGCGCAACATCTACGCCCACAGCGAGGCAGAGTGCGAGGCAAAGCTCGCGGCGATGATCGCCGAGGAGAAGGCGAAGATCGCCGCCGAGCGGGAACGGATGCGGTCGGGCACATAAATCAAAAATTTTCCGCTCTGTGGAATGAATGTGGTCAAAAATTTTTGGCGCGTCCGCGGACACGTCGAATCCATCCAAATAATTGCAAAAGCGTCCGTTTCCAAGCGAAAACGGACGCTTTTCTGGTTGCGGAGGCAGGACTTGAACCTGCGACCTCCGGGTTATGAGCCCGACGAGCTGCCAACTGCTCTACTCCGCGATATATACTTTTTGGTGCCGGTGACCGGACTCGAACCGGTACAACATTGCTGCCGGGGGATTTTAAGTCCCCTGTGTCTACCAATTCCACCACACCGGCGGACAATCAGCTCAGATAATATACCACACGTTTTCATGTGTGTCAACATCCAATCGCGAAAATCTTTTCGACAAACGTGAAAATCTTTTCGACACTCCTCCCCGTAATGTCAACCTTGACAAGCCTCCGCCCTGTACGATACAATAATTGTAAATAACTGGGAAAGGACGATGTCTATGACCATCACCGAAAAGATCAAGGGCGAGCTTGCCATGGGGCTCCGGCTCGTTGCCTACAAGCCCGTCACCGTGCAGATCCCGCCGATGGCGGTCCTGGACGACGCCATGCAGCAGAACGGCTGGAGCGCCGTATCCGAGGTCGTGGCTGACGGCAGCACCCTTATTCGCTACTACTATGACACCGCACAGAAAAACTACGTCCTTGCCGCGTTTAACACCGTCACCGGCGCGTGTGACATCAACGCGGTGGAAGAGGGCGATGTGCTGGAGAAGCTCAGTTTCCCGGAACTGCAGAAGCTAGCGGGGCTGATCGACAAGAAATCGGTCGCCTTTATCCGTATTTACGCCGAGAAGGAGCTGGCCACGGCCAGTGGCGACGAGCGCGCTGCGCTGGAGGAGCGTCGGCAGAAGATGGTCGACGAGGCCGAGGTTGCGCTGCGCAAGCGCTGAAATATGTGGCTCGAAAAGGGAACGCAAAAGCGTTCCCTTTTTATTTTACTTCCCGCAGGGCATCAGGGCGACAGTACAGGCAGCCGGTCTCCGGCTCCACGCCCATCCGCTTGAACAGCTCCTCCACGGTCACAAAGGCGTAGCCCTCGGCGGAGAGCGCGTCGACGGCGCACAGCGCCGCGTCCACACTGGAAGCGTAGCTGTCGTGCAGCAGCACGATGTCGCCGCTCTGCGCGTTGCTGATGATACACTGCGCCACGCGGTCGGCGTTCAGCACGCGCCAGTCCTCGGTGTCCAGCGTCCAGTAGATGAGCGGCACCTCTGTTTCCCGCAGCGTCTCCGCGCTGGCAAAGCCCCAGGGCGGGCGGATCCAATAATCCTCGCCGCCCAGAACGTCCCGCAGCGCGGCCTCGGTGCGTGCCAGCTCCTGTACGCCGACTGTGCCGCTGTTGTCCAGACGGCGGTGGGTGTAGGTGTGGTTACCGATTTGATGTCCTTCCGCCGCCATACGTCGCAGCAGCGGCTCCTGCCCCTCGATCTGTTCCCCGATGATGAAAAACGTGGCGTGGGCGCCGCGCTCTTTGAGGCCGTCCAGCAACCGCTCTGTCAGCGCGCCGTTGGGGCTGTCATCGAAGGTCAGGGCGATGTAACCGGCCGGCTGCGGCGCCAGCGCAGGCGTCACAGCGGCAATCCTTGCCGGCAGCAGCGCCAGCAGTGGGAGTAAGAGCAGGCAAAGCCAATGTTTTCGTTTCATACCTGCATTGTATGCAGCAAAAAGCCCATTTAGAAGGCTTCTAGAAGGCCATCTAAATGGGCTTTTTTACTTTGTCTTGTCGGTATTACACCAGTTCGATCATTGCCGTCTCGGCGGCGTCGCCGCGGCGAACGCCGGTGCGGGTGATGCGGGTGTAGCCGCCGTTGCGCTCCGAGTAGCCGGGGGCGATCTCCTTGAAGACCTTCTTGGCGACGTCCTCACGGGTGATGAACGCCAACGCCTGACGGTAGGCCGCCAGATCGCCCTTCTTGCCGAGGGTGATCATCTTCTCGGCGAGGGGCTTGATCTCCTTGGCACGGGTGACGGTGGTCTCCATCTTGCCGTTGTCCAGGAAATCGGTGACCTGCTGGCGGAGCATCGCGCGGCGCTGATCGGTGGTCTTGCCGAGCTTACGGGTTCCGGGCATATCGTTTCCCTCCTTACAGGATCAGATAGTTCAATTAGTTGTTGTCCTCGCTGGCGAGGGACAGGCCCATCATAGCGAGCTTGTTGATAACCTCTTCCAGCGACTTGCGGCCCAGGTTGCGGACCTTCATCATGTCGTCCTCGGTCTTGGAGATCAAGTCCTCGACGGTGTTGATGTTGGCGCGCTTGAGGCAGTTGAAGCTGCGCACCGACAGGTCAAGCTCCTCGATGGTGAGCTCCAGGACCTTGTCGCGCTGCGCCTCCGCCTTCTCCACCACGGTGGAGCGGGCGCTCATCGTATCGCTCAGGTCGGTGAAGAGCGTGAAGTGATCGCAAAGGATCTTCGCACCCAACGATACCGCGTCGCGCGGGCTGATCGTGCCGTCCGTCCAGACTTCCAGCGTCAGCTTGTCGAAGTCGGTCATGTTGCCCACGCGGGTGTTTTCCACCGTGTAGTTGACCTTGTAGACGGGGGTGTAGATCGAATCGACCGGCAGCACGCCGATGATGGTCTGCGCGGGCTTGTTGCGGTCGGCGGGCACATAGCCGCGGCCGTGGCTGAGCGTGATCTCCATGTTCAGCGTTGCGCCCGCGTCCAGCGTGGCGATGTGGAGCTCCGGGTTGAGGATCTCAACGTCGCTGTCGCCCTTGATATCGCCGGCGGTGACTTCGCACGGGCCGACGGCCTCAATGAACACGGTCTTGACGTTCTCAGCGCCTTCCATCTTGGCGATCAGGCTCTTGATGTTCAGTACGATCTCCGTCACATCCTCCTTGACGCCGGGGATGGTGGAGAACTCATGCTGCACACCCGCGATCTTGATCGTGGTAGCCGCCGTGCCGGGCAGAGAGGAGAGCATGATACGGCGCAGGGCGTTGCCGAGCGTAATGCCGTAACCGCGCTCCAGAGGCTCGACTACAAACTTGCCGTACGTGCCGTTTTCGGGATCTTCGATGCACTCGATCTGGGGCTTTTCAATTTCAATCAAAGCAGTTACCCTCCTTATTCAATTTGTGGCCCATCATAGAGAGCCATGGGAAAATCGCGATGAGGGTGTTCCGATTACTTCGAGTACAACTCGACGATCAGGTGCTCCTCGATCGGGAGATCGATGTCCTCACGCGCGGGCATGCGAACGACGGTGCCCTTGAGAACGTTCTTTTCCTTTTCGAGCCAGGTCGGCACGGTAAAGACGGGGGCGTCCTCACCGGTGAGACGCTTGAACATGACGGACTGACGGCTCTTCTCAGAGACCTCAATCACGTCGCCGACCTTCACGAGGTAGGACGGGATGTTCACGCGCTTGCCGTTGACGGTGAAGTGACCGTGGCTGACGGCCTGACGCGCCTCGCGGCGAGTCATGGCGAAGCCGAGACGATACACGACGTTGTCCAGACGACGCTCGATGGTGCTCAGCATGACCTCGCCGGTCTGACCGGGGGCCTTGCTGGCCTTCTCATAGTACTCACGGAACTGCTTTTCCAGAATGCCGTAGACGAACTTGACCTTCTGCTTCTCGTTGAGCTGACGGGCATATTCGCTCTGCTTACGGCGCATCTGACCCTTGGGGTTGCGGTTGCTCTCGGACTTGGTCTTGCCGGTGTAGCCCATAGCCGCAGGAGAAATGCCCAGCGCTCTGCAGCGCTTCACGATGGGCTGTGTATTCTTAGCCATTGTTACCTTCCTCCTTCTTCATTAGACGCGGCGGCGCTTCGGGGGACGGCAGCCGTTGTGCGGAATGGGGGTGACGTCCTTGATCATCGTGACCTCGAGGCCGACAGCCTGGAGGGCGCGGATCGCGGCTTCACGGCCCTGGCCGGGGCCCTTGACAAAGACCTCAACGGTCTTGAGGCCGTGCTCCATGGCAGCAGTCGCTGCCGTCTCGGCAGCGCTCTGCGCGGCGAACGGCGTGGACTTCTTGCTGCCGCGGAAACCGAGGCCGCCGGAGGAAGCCCAGGAAAGGGCGTTGCCCTGAGAGTCGGTCACGGTGACCATGGTGTTGTTGAAGGAAGAACGAATATGGACCTGACCGCGTTCAACGTTCTTCTTTTCGCGACGACGGCGGATAACCTTCTTGCCGCCGGACTTAGCAGTAGCCATTTTCTAATCTCCCTCCTTACTTCTTCTTGTTCGCAATGGTCTTCTTGGGGCCCTTGCGGGTGCGTGCGTTGGTCTTGCTGCGCTGGCCGCGGACGGGCAGGCCGCGGCGATGACGGGTGCCGCGATAGCAGCCGATCTCGCTCAGGCGCTTGATGTCCAGCGCAGTCTGACGGCGCAGGTCGCCCTCGACGATGTAGCCATGGTCGATGACCTCACGCAGCTTTGCTTCATCCGCGTCGGACAGATCCTTGACGCGGGTATCGGGGTTCACGCCAGCCTTCTCGAGGATGTCGCAGGCGCTCTTTCTGCCAATGCCGTAGATGTAGGTCAAGCCGATCTCAATGCGCTTGTCCTTCGGCAGGTCAATACCGGCAATACGTGCCATTCAATTTACCTCCAATTCTTATCAGCCCTGGCGCTGCTTGTGCTTCGGATTCTCGCAGATGACCATGACACGGCCTTTGCGGCGAATGATCTTGCACTTCTCGCACATGGGCTTCACGGACGGTCTTACTTTCATGTCTGAACCTCCATTACTCCTTGTTACTTGGTACGCCATGTGATCCGACCGCGGGTCAGGTCGTACGGGGACATCTCCACCGTGACCTTGTCACCGGGCAGGATCCGGATGAAATTCATTCTGAGCTTGCCGGAAATGTGGGCCAAAATCGTATGGCCGTTTCCGATATCTACCTGGAATGTGGTGTTGGGCAGGGACTCAACCACCGTGCCCTCCACTTCGATCATGTCGGATTTCGCCAAGTGTTATCCCTCCTGGTCGGAATTGTCTGCACCGTTATACGATGCGATCGATTTACGAAGCTCACTGTTTGTGACTTTTTCGTTCTCTCTGATCTTTGCAGCGACGCGGTCATCCGTGTCGGCGATGAAGCGGGCGTGCTTGCGCTTTTTCCGCTTCGGCGCCTCGACCCGGCGGCTCTTGCCGTCCGCCAGCATCAGGAAGTCCCCCTCCGTCTCCATGACGTAGAAGAGCTTGCCCTTTTCACGGCCGGCCGTCGCCTCGACCAGATGCGCTCTCGTGATTTCCATACACACTTCCTCAAGGGGCGGGAACCGTCAGAAGTTCCGGCTCGCCTGCCGTAATGAGCAGCGTGTTTTCATAGTGCGCGGCGTATTTGCCATCCGCCGTCCGGACGGTCCAGCCGTCCGGCATCTGGCGGATCTGCGCCGTGCCCATGTTGACCATCGGCTCGACCGCGATCGTCATGCCGCGCAGGAGCTTGGGGCCGTGGCCCGGTGCGCCGTAGTTCGGCACCTCGGGGCTCTCGTGCATCTGTCTGCCGACGCCGTGGCCGACATACTCGCGCACAACGGAAAAACCGTTCGCCTCCACATATTCCTGCACCGCGTGTCCGATGTCGGACACCCGGCAACCCTCGTGGGCATTTTTGATGCCCTCGAAGAAGCTCTGCCTTGTGACGTCGATGAGCCGCTGCGCCTCCTCGGAAATTTTTCCGCAGGCGTAGGTGGCCGCACAGTCGCCGTGGAATCCCCCGATGTACGCGCCCACGTCCACGCTGACGATGTCGCCCTCCTGCAGCACCCGGTTGCCGGGGATGCCGTGGATGATCTCGTCGTTGACGGAGATGCAGACGCTGGCGGGGTAGCCGTTGTAGTTCAAAAACGACGGCTCGGCGCCCTGTGACTTGATGAATCGGTGTACTGCTTTGTCGATCTCTCGGGTTGTTACGCCGGGCTTTACCATTTCCCCTGCCAAGGCACGGGCAGCCGCGGTAATTTTTCCCGCCCGGCGCATCAATTCGATCTCTCGCGCTGATTTCAGTGTAATCATGGATTTGCTTACTCCTTCAGCAGCTTGAGGATCGCCGCGGAGGTGGCTTCGACGGAGCCTTGATCCTCCACCGGAACCAGAACGCCGCGGGAGCGGTAGAACTCCTTGAGCGGTTCTGTCTCCTTGTGATAGACCGCGAGACGCGATTTTACCGTCTCGGGGGCATCATCCTTGCGCGTGATCAGTTCGCTGCCGCACTCGTCGCAGACGCCGTCCTTTTTCGGGGGCACCGCAACAATGTGGTACGTCGCGCCGCACTTGGGGCAGACGCGCCGTCCGCCCATACGCTCCATGATCGTCTCGTCCGAGACCTCCATGGAGACCACGTGGTCAAACTTGATACCGTTCTCTTCCAGCGCCTCGGCCTGGCCGATGGTGCGGGGCACACCGTCGAGGATGTACCCCTTTGCACAGTCGGGTTCGGCGAGACGGTCGCGGATGATGCCGATGATGATCTCATCGGACACCAGCGCACCGCTCTCCATGCAGGCCTTCGCCTGCTTGCCCAGCTCACTGCCGCTGGCGACTGCCGCGCGGAGGATGTTGCCGGTGGAGATGGTCGGAATGCTCAGCTCCTTGGCGAGGATGGCAGCCTGTGTGCCCTTGCCCGCGCCGGGAGCGCCCAATAAAATCAGGTTCATCTCTTCTCTCCTTTATTCAAGGAAGCCCTTGTACTGACGCATCAGCATCTGGTTCTCCAGCGCCTGCACCGTCTCCAGTGCAACGCCGACCACGATGATGACGGACGTACCGCCGATGGCGAGCGCGTTGTTGTTGATGGCCTTGCCGACGATCAACGGCGCGATCGCAACGATACCGAGATAGATAGCGCCAAACAGCGTCACCTTCGAGAGCACCTTCGCGATAAAGTCGCTGGTCGGCTTGCCAGGACGGAAGCCCGGGATGAAGCCGCCCTGGCGCTTCAGGTTGTTGGAGATCTCAACAGGGTTGAACTGGATGGTGGCATAGAAATAGCTGAAGCCAATGATCATCAGGAAGTACACGAACAGATACAGTACCGACCTCGTGTCAATGGCATTGAGGAACGCAGCGCCGAAGCTGCCCTCCGCCGGAGCCGGCAGGAACGCCGCGATCGTAGCGGGCAGGGAGGCGATGCTCTGCGCGAAGATGATCGGCAGAACGCCGCTCATGTTGACCTTCATGGGGAGGGTCGACGCCTGGCCGCCGTACATCTTGCGGCCGACCTGACGCTTCGCGTACTGAACCGGGATACGGCGTTCAGCAGCGCTGACGTGCACGATCAGGATGATCAGCAGCAGCATACCCAGAACCAGGAGCGCCATATAGAGCCACGCAAGGCCCGCGTTCTCCGCGGTGAGGATATAGCTGCGGGCGGCGGAGACCATCGTCGGGACACGGGACACGATGCCCGCGAACAGGATGATGGAGATGCCGTTGCCGATACCGAACTCGTTGACCTGCTCGCCCAGCCACATGACGAAGCTGGAACCGGCGACGAACGAGACGATGATGACCAGCGCGACGCCGAAGCCGGACTGCTCAAGGATGCCGTAGTTGCGCATCAGCATATAGTAGCCGAGGCCCTGCAGGAGGGCGATGGCGACGGTAGCGTAGCGCGTGATGGATGCGATCTTCTTCTTGCCGGCCTCGCCGCCGTCCCGGGCAAGACGCTCAAGGGCGGGGATGGCGATGGTCAGCAACTGGATGATGATGGAGCTGTTGATATACGGCTGGACGCCGAGGGCGAACACCGTCGCCTGTGCGAACGCGCCGCCGGACATCACGTTGTACAGCCCCAGCACCGTGGTGCTCATGCCGTCCAGATAGGACTGGAGCAGATCGGTGTTGACATAGGGCACGGGGATCGCGTTGCCGAGACGGAAGATCAACAGGATCATGACGGTGAAGATGATCTTCTTGCGCAGCTCGGGAATGCCCCAGGCCTTGCGGATCGTCTGAATCACTTAGACCACCTCTGCCTTTCCGCCAGCCGCCTCGATGGCTTCCTTCGCGGACTGGGAAAACGCAGACGCCTGTACGGTGACCTTCTTCTTTACGGAGCCATTGCCGAGCACCTTGTAGCCGTATTCGCACTTGGACAGGATGCCCTTGGCAAGCAGCGCCTCTGCGGTAACAGTCTCGCCGTCCTCAAAACGATTGAGCGCGTTCAGGTTAATGATCTCATAGGGCTTCGCAAAGATGTTGTTGAAGCCGCGCTTCGGGGTGGTACGGGTCAGGGGCATCTGGCCGCCTTCAAACCCGATACGGACGCCGCCGCCGCTGCGGGCCTTCTGGCCCTTGTGGCCGCGACCGCCGGTCTTGCCGTTGCCGCTGCCGTTGCCGCGGCCCTTGCGGTAAGCTTCCTTGTTGGAACCAGCGGCAGGAGACAGTTCATGAAGTTTCATTTCGACATCTCCTCCTTATTTCACTTCGGTGACCTTGAGCAGATAGCCGATCTGAGCGATCTTGCCGCGGGTCTGGTCGTTGTCGGGCTGGACGGTGGAATCACCGATCTTGCGCAGCCCGAGGGAGTTGGCAGTGGCGATGTGCTTCGCGTGTCTGCCGTTCAGGCTCTTGACGAGCTCAACATTCAGTTTAGCCATGTTCGCTCCTCCTTAGCCCTTGATCTCTTCCACGCTCTTGCCGCGGATCTGGGCGACCTGCTGGGCATTGCGCATGGACTTGAGGCCCTCGAACGCCGCACCGACGACGTTGTTGGGGTTGTTGGAACGCAGGCATTTGGTACGGATATCCTTGATACCCGCGGCCTCGACGACCGCACGCACCGCGCCGCCGGCGATCACGCCGGTACCGGGAGCGGCGGGCTTGAGCAGCACGCGGCCCGCGCCGAACTCACCGATGGTCTCGTGGGGAATGGTGGTACCCTCGAGCGTGACGGTGATCATGTTCTTCTTGGCTGCCTCGAGGCCCTTGCGGATCGCCTCGGGAACTTCGGACGCCTTGCCAAGGCCGTAGCCGACCTTGCCTTTGCCGTCACCGACGACCATCAGGGCGGAGAATTTCGCCACGCGGCCGCCCTTCACGGTCTTGGAAACGCGGTTGAGGAAAACGAGCTTTTCCATGTACTCGCTTTGTTCTCTTTCAAATCTGGGCATGTTGATTTCCTCCTCCCTTAGAATTCCAGACCGCCCTCACGGGCGCCCTCGGCCAGTTCCGCAACACGGCCGTGATACAGGTAACCGCCGCGGTCAAACACGACCGTGCCGATGCCCTTGGCCTTCGCACGCTCGGCAATCAGCTTGCCGACCGCACGCGCCGCGGCCTTGTTGCCGCCATTGCCCTCGATCTCCTTGTCGAGCGAGGAAGCCGCAACGAGCGTGTTGCCGGCGACGTCGTCGATGATCTGGGCATAGATGTTCTTCTCACTGCGGAATACGTTCAGACGGGGTCTTTCGGGCGTGCCGGACACCTTGGAACGGACTCTCTTATGACGCTTTAAGCGCTGCGCTTTGGTATCGGGTCTTTTGATCATTTCGGCACACCTCCTTATTTCTTGACGCCGGTCTTACCGACCTTGCGGCGGATGACCTCATCCGTGTACTTGATACCCTTGCCCTTGTACGGCTCGGGCGGGCGCTTCTCACGCAGCTCGGCGGCGAACTGGCCGACCTTCTGCTTGTCGCAGCCCGAAACGACGAGGTGGTTCGGGTTGGGGACGTCGATGGTGATACCGTCGATCTCCTCCACCTCAACGGGATGAGAGTAACCGATGGTCAGGACGAGCTTCTTGCCCTCCTTGGCGGCACGGTAACCGACGCCGTTGATATCGAGTTCCTTCTTATAGCCCTCGGTCACGCCGACGACCATGTTGTGCAGCAGCGCGCGGGTCAGACCGTGCAGCGCGCGGTTCTCCTTCTCGTCGTTGGGACGAGTGACGTGGATCTCCGCGCCCTCCTGCTTGAGGGTCATAGCGGGGCTGAGCTGCTGGGTCAAGGTGCCCTTCGGGCCCTTGACGGTGACAAGGTTGCCGTCCGCGATCTTGACTTCAACACCGGCGGGAATGGCAACGGGCATTCTACCAATACGACTCATTGTTCTCTGCCCTCCTTACCACACGAACGCCAGGACTTCGCCGCCGACGTGCGCCGCGCGAGCGGCCTTGTCGGTCATGACGCCCTTGGACGTGGAGACGATGGCGACGCCGAGGCCGCGGAGCACGCGGGGGAGCTCATCCGCGCCGACGTAGACGCGAAGGCCCGGCTTGGAAACGCGGCGAAGGCCGGTGATGACCTTGTCCTTGCCGTTGTACTTGAGCGTGATGTGGATCATGCCCTGTACGCCGTCGTCTTCGACCTGGAAGCTCTTGATATAGCCCTCGTCGAGCAGAATCTGAGCGATGCTCTTCTTCATGTTCGAGGCGGGAACATCAACAGTCTCATGTCTTGCATTGTTTGCGTTGCGGATGCGGGTGAGCATATCCGCAATGGGGTCTGTGATATGCATTTGGTGTTTCCTCCTAGTTTAGAGTTACGGGCCGGTTTCCGGTCCCGTTTCGGCCGCGAGGTATCACTGCTAATGGCATATTGCTATACAATTAACAGTGACCTTTCGCAGTCCACGCCCCATATCAAAGGCGTTATCAATAATGTTTGTTTGCTTAGAACGAGGCTTTGCGGACACCGGGGATTTCACCCTTGTACGCCAGCTCGCGGAAGCAGATACGGCACACGCCGTAGTCGCGCAGGTACGCGTGGGGACGACCGCACAGCTTGCAGCGGTTGTAGCGGCGGCTGGAGAACTTGGCAGGACGGGCCTGCTTGATCTTCATAGAAGTCTTTGCCATGGTTCGCTCCTCCTTAACGCTCGAACGGGGCGCCGACCAGGGTCAGCAGCTCGCGAGCCTCTTCATCGGTCTTTGCGGTGGTGCAGATGACGATATCCATGCCGCGGATCTTGTCGACCTTGTCGTACTCGATCTCGGGGAAGATCAGCTGCTCCTTGATGCCGAGGGCATAGTTGCCGCGGCCGTCGAAGGCGTTGGCGCTGATGCCGCGGAAGTCACGGACACGGGGAAGCGCCACGTTGAAGAGACGATCGAGGAACTCCCACATCTTGTCGCCGCGGAGGGTGACCTTCGCGCCGATGGGCATGCCCTCACGAATCTTGAAGTTCGCAACGGACTTCTTCGCCTTGGTGATGATGGCCTTCTGGCCGGTGATGGTGCTCAGGTCGCGCACGACGGCGTCGAGGACCTTCGCGTTGTCGCGGGCCTCGCCGCAGCCGACGTTGACGACGACCTTCTCAATGCGGGGCACCTGCATGGTGGACTTGTAACCGAACTTCTTGAAGAGAGCCGGCGCAATGTCCGCCTTGTACTGTTCTTTCAATCTGGCCATTACAGTTTGACTCTCCTTTCTTAAAGCTCAGCGCCGCAGTGCTTGCACACGCGGGTCTTCTTGCCGTTCTCGATCTTATGAGCGACGCGCGTGCCCTTCTTGCACTTGGGGCAGACGACCTGCACCTTGCTGGCATACATGGCAGCCTCACGGCTCACGATGCCGCCGGTCTCGCCCTGACGGCGGGGCTTGACATGGCAGGTCACCATGTTGACGCCCTCGACGACGACCTTATCTTCGCTGGGAACGGTGCCGAGCACCTTGCCCTGCTTGCCTTTGTCCTTGCCGGACAGGACGACGACGGTGTCGCCCTTCTTGACATTCATAGCCATTCCTCAGACCCTCCTTAAACAACTTCCGGAGCGAGGGACAGGATCTTCATGTAATCCTTGTCGCGCAGCTCGCGGGCGACGGGCCCAAAGATACGGGTGCCGCGGGGGTTCTTATCTTCCTTGATGAGGACGGCGGCGTTCTCGTCGAAGCGGACATAGGTGCCGTCGGCACGACGGACGCCCTTGGCGCTGCGCACGATCACGGCGCGGACAACCTCGCCCTTCTTGACCTGACCGCCCGGGGTGGACTTGCGGACGGACGCCACGATGACGTCGCCGATGTTGCCGTACTTGCGGCTGGAGCCACCCAGAACGCGGATGCACTTGATTTCCTTGGCGCCGGTGTTGTCAGCGACCTTCAGGAAAGTTTCCTGCTGAATCATTGTTCCGGTACCTCCTTACTTGGCCTTCTCGACGATCTCGACCACGCGCCAACGCTTGTCCTTGGACAGGGGGCGGGTCTCCATCACCTTGACGGTATCGCCGACGCCGCACTCGTTGTTCTCATCATGAGCCTTGAGCTTGTAGGTACGGCCGACGATCTTCTTATACAGCGGATGCGCAACGCGGTCGGCAATCGCGACCACGACGGTCTTGTCCATCTTGTCGGAGACGACCTTGCCCACGCGCACCTTACGGGAGGATGTTCTATTCTCTTCCATGTTACTTCTCCTCCTTCTCACGGATAACGGTCTTCACTCGGGCGATGTCACGCTTGGTCTCGGCCAGCTTCTGGGGATTGTCGAGCTGGTTGGTGGCGTGCTGCATACGCAGGAGGAACAGATCCTTCTTGAGAGAATCGAGCTTGGTGTTGAGCTCGGCAACGCTCAAATTACGAACTTCACTTGCCTTCATTCTCATTCACCTGCTTTCTCGGACTCGGTGTCCTCGCGCTTGACGATCTTCGTGCGGATGGGCAGCTTGTGGCTGGCCAGACGAAGCGCCTCGCGGGCGACATCCTCGGGGACGCCGGCGATCTCAAACATGACACGGCCGGGCTTGACGACTGCGACCCAGTACTCCGGGGAGCCTTTACCGGAACCCATACGGGTCTCAGCGGGCTTCTGGGTGACGGGCTTATCGGGGAAGATCTTGATCCAGACCTGACCGCCGCGCTTGGTGTAACGCGTCATGGCGATACGGGCGGCTTCGATCTGATTGCTGGTGATCCACGCGGGATCCAGCGCGACGAGGCCGTATTCACCGTAAGTAACGGTGTTGCCTCTCATGGCCTTGCCGGTGAGGCGGCCGCGCTGCTGACGGCGATATTTGACTCTCTTGGGGAGCAGCATTACTGCGCGCCTCCTTCCTTATTCTCGGTGCGGGGACGGAAGCCGCCCTGCGGACGATCGCCCTGGGGACGAGGACCGTTGCTGCGGCCGCCGCCTGCGGGACGGTTGCCGTCGCGACGGAAGCCGCCGTTGCGGTTGTCGCCATCGCGGCGGGGACGACGATCGCCATCGCGGCGAGGACGACGCTCGCGGCGCTCCTCGTAGGGCTTGGTGGTATCCAGCGTGCGCGGGGTGGTGCGCAGCGTCTGGGTGAGGACCTCGCCTTTGTAGATCCAAACCTTGATGCCGATGCGGCCGTAGGTGGTGGCAGCCTCGGCGAAGCCGTACTCGATGTCGGCGCGGATGGTCTGCAGGGGGATGGTGCCCTCGTGGTAGTGCTCAACGCCCGCGATCTCGCGGCCGCCGAGACGGCCCGACGCGCTGCACTTGATGCCCTTGGCGCCGGCGCGCATGGCGCGGCCCATGGAGTTCTTCATGGCGCGGCGGTGGGAAATACGCTTCTCGATCTGCTGAGCGATGTTCTCAGCGACGAGCTGGGCGTTCATGTCGGGGTTGCGGACCTCGACGATGTTGAGCTTGACGTTCTTGCCGATGAGCTTCTGCACGTCCGCGCGCAGCGCCTCGACCTCGGAGCCGTCCTTGCCGATGACCATGCCCGGACGGGCGCAGTGCACGAACAGGGTAACGACATCGTTGGAACGCTCGATCTCGATCTTGGGCACGCCGGCACCGTAGAGGCGCTTTTTGACGTACTTGCGGATCTTGTTGTCCTCGACGATCAGATCGCCGACCTTTTCATCTCTGGCATACCAGCGGGAGTCCCAGTCTTTGATGACGCCGACGCGCATGCCATGGGGATTTACTTTCTGACCCATTGAACTGTCTCCTCCCTCTTATTCTTTCTCCGCGACGGTGATCGTCACGTGAGAAGTGCGCTTGTTGATGCGGTAGCCTCTGCCCTTGGAGGCCGGTCTCATTCTCTTGAGGATGGGGCCGGCGGTGGCATACACCTCAGAGACGTACAGCTTGTCGTGATCCATGCTGAAGTTGTTCTCAGCGTTGGCGACAGCGCTCTTGAGGAGCTTGGCGAGGGGCTCGGACGCCGACTTCGGCGTATTGAGCAGGATCGCCATGGCGGTATCCACGTCGCGATCACGGATCAGGTCGCAGACGATCTGCACCTTGCGCGGGGAGATGCGAATGTATTTCGCGTAAGCCTTAGCTTCCATATTTCAGCAACCTCCCTTACTTGGTCTTCGCGTGGCCGCGGAACGTGCGGGTGGGCGCGAACTCGCCGAGCTTGTGACCGACCATGTCTTCCTGAATGTAAACAGGCACATGCTTGCGGCCGTCATGGACGGCGATGGTGTGGCCGACGAAGGAGGGGAAGATCGTGGAGCTGCGGCTCCAGGTCTTGAGGACCTTCTTCTCACCGGTCTTGTTCATCTCATCGACTCGTTTGAGGAGCTCCGGGGCAACAAACGGGCCTTTCTTAATGCTTCTGCTCATTTTTCATTGCCTCCTTTACTTCTCGTTACGACGCTTGACAATGAACTTGTTCGTCGGGTTCTTCTTGCTGCGGGTCTTGTAACCCATCGCCGGCTTGCCCCAAGGAGTGACAGGGCCGGGACGACCGACAGGGCTCTTGCCCTCGCCGCCGCCGTGGGGGTGGTCCACCGGGTTCATGACGGAACCGCGGACGGTGGGACGCCAACCCATGTGGCGCTTGCGGCCGGCCTTACCGATCTGCACGTTCTCGTGGTCGATGTTGCCGACCTGGCCGATGCAGGCGCGGCAGTTGGTGCGCACGATGCGGACCTCGCCGGAGGGCATACGGATCTGGGCGTCGCCGTTCTCCTTCGCCATCAGCTGAGCGCTGACGCCGGCGGCACGCACGAGCTGAGCGCCCTTGCCGGGGTTCATCTCGATGTTGTGGATCACGGTACCGACGGGGATGTTGGCGATGGGCAGGCAGTTGCCCGGCTTGATGTCGGCGTTCGGGCCGCTGACGACCTTGTCGCCCGCCTTCAGGCCGACGGGAGCGAGGATGTAGCGCTTCTCGCCGTCCTCGTACTCAACGAGCGCGATGAACGCGCTGCGGTTCGGGTCGTACTCCAGGCGGAGCACGGTCGCAAACATATCGTCCTTGTCACGCTTGAAGTCGATGACGCGGTACTTCTGCTTGTTGCCGCCGCCGTGATGACGGACGGTGATGCGGCCGTAGCTGTTGCGGCCGGCGTTCTTCTTGAGCGGCTCGACCAGGGAGCGCTCGGGCTTGGCCTTCTTATCAACACCCTCGAAGGCGGACACGGTCATGTGACGGCGAGAGGGGGTTGTGGGCTTATAACTCTTGATAGCCATTGTTCAGTTCCTCCTTACACCATGCCCTCGAAGAGCTCGATGGTCTTCGAGTCGTCCGTGAGCTGGACATAAGCCTTCTTCCAGCTGCGGGTCGTGCCGGGGCGGCCGGCGCCCATGCGCTTGGCCTTGCCGCGGACGTTGAGCGTGTTGACGTCCTTGACCTTGACGCCGAACGCGGTCTCAACAGCGTTCTTGATCTCAACCTTGCCGGCATCCTTCGCGACCTCGAAGACGTACTTCTTGTTCGCGACGTCCGCCATGGAACGCTCGGTGATGATCGGGCGGATGATGATGTCATAAACGTTAGCCATTACGCGAACACCTCCTCGATGACTGCGAGCGCATCCTTGTCGACGACGAGGTACTTGGCGTTGACCAGATCGTAGACGTTGATGAGCTTCGCGGGCGCCGTGACGACGCCGGGCAGGTTGCGGGCGCTCTTGACGACGTTGGCGTTGACCTCGGGCGTCACGACGACGGCCTTGCCGTCGGCCTTGACAGCCTCAAGGAACTGGCGGAAGGTCTTGGTCTTGATCTCGTTCATCTCGATCTTGTCGACGACGATCAGCTCGCCGTCGGCGACCTTGGAGGAGAGAACGGACTTGAGCGCGAGGCGCTTGACCTTCTTGTTCAGCACGTAGCTGTAGGAGCGGGGCTTGGGGGCAAACACGATGCCGCCGTGCGTCCACTGGGGCGCGCGGGTGCTGCCCTGACGGGCGCGGCCGGTGCCCTTCTGACGCCAGGGCTTTCTGCCGCCGCCGGAGACCTCCGCGCGGGTCAGAGCGCTCTGGGTGCCCTGACGGCAATTCGCCAGGTGGTTCTTGACGACTTCGTGCACGACGCTCATGTTCGGCTCGATGCCGAAGATCGCATCGTTGAGTTCAACTTCGCCGGTCTTGCGGCCGGTCATGCTGACAACATTAATCGTAGACATTTCTCAGGCACTCCTTTCCTTATTTCGTTCTGGCGGAAGCCTTCTGCGGGTTGCGTCCGGAGGCCTTCTGCGGGTTGACGCTGATGCCGGCGCCCGCCTGCTTGACCTTGTGGACCTTGACGGTGGTCTTGATGGTGACGAGACCGTTCTTCGGGCCGGGGACAGCGCCGCGGACAACGAGCATGTTCAGCTCGGGGTCGACCTTGACGACTTCAAGGTTCTGGATGGTGACGGTCTCCACGCCGAACTGACCGGCGCCGATCTTGCCCTTGAAGATGCGGCTGGGGTCGGTGGTGGAGCCCATGGAGCCCGCGTGACGGGCAACCGGGCCGCCGCCGTGGGTCTCGGGGCCGCGATGAGCGCCCCAGCGCTTGATGACGCCGGAGTAGCCGTGGCCCTTGCTGGTGCCGGTGACGTCAACGAAGTCGCCGGTCTTGAAGGTATCAGCCTTGACGATGCTGCCGAGCTCGAGCTCCGCGGCGTTGTCGAGGTTGAACTCACGCAGGTACTTCTTGGGGCCTACGCCTGCTTTTTTCAGGTGGCCCATCTCACCCTTGGTGAGCTTGCGCTCGGGCACGTCCTCGTAACCGAGCTGAACGGCTTCATAACCGTCCTTTTCGGCAGTCTTCTTCTGGGTGACGACGCACGGACCGGCTTCGATAACGGTGACCGGGATCACGTGGCCGGCTTCGTCGAAGATCTGAGACATGCCGACTTTTTTGCCGATGATCGCTTTCATGTATGATCCTCCATAAGGTTATTGGTCGGCTTAGTTGTACGGTAACGGCGTACATTGCTCTGCCGACTTGACCCCGCTTACCTCACGCAAGTCGGTAAGCGATGGTTGAGCAACTTATTAAAACAACCCGCTTCGCGGCCCGTTTTAAAAGTAGTTTGACCGCCATTTCGCTCGCCGCTGACGCGGCAACCGCGAAAGATGGCTGCGTTACAGCTTGATCTCGATCTCCACGCCGGCAGGCATCTCAAGACCCATCAGAGCCTCGACCGTCTTGGGGGTGGAATTGGTGATGTCGATCAAACGCTTGTGCGTGCGGCGCTCGAACTGCTCGCGGCTGTCCTTGTACTTGTGGACCGCGCGCAGGATCGTGACGATCTCACGCTTGGTGGGCAGAGGGATGGGGCCGGACACGGTCGCGCCGGTGCGCTTGGCCGCCTCGACGATCTTCTCTGCGCTCTGGTCGATGACCTGGTGGTCATAGGCCTTGAGACGAATGCGGATCATTTCTTTTGCCATTTGTCTGTTCCTCCAAATTAATGTACGGTTTTCTGGTTGTCGAAAGCCCGTACGGTGAGCTGCATCTTTATACGCGCAACCGTGCGTATCATTCCTGCTCATGGAAAAACCGGCGTACACAGTACGGCCGGTCCATGGCGCGGCGATCTACGCTGCGTAACGGATGTTTAAACTCAGCCGCCCGATTTTCGGACATACTCCCCGAAAGTTACCTCGTTTCCGAGCAATCTCCCGGTTCATCGCAGTGTCACACGTCCGGGCATGGCTCGCCCATCACGCGGACTTGCCTATGATACTAAAGAAAATGCGGGCTGTCAAGAGAAATTTTTCCGTTTTTAATAATAATTTTTTCTGATTTTTGTAGAACTCGCCACAATATGTAATTTTATCAGGATTACCCCAATATCTTGTGCTTTTACACCCCGAAAACCAGGCGTACCGCCGCCGCGGAGAGCAAAAACATCACAAGATCGGCGATCAGCGCCGCCGGAATCATGTACCGTGTGCGGGAGATCCCCGCTGCGCCGCAGTAGACGGCGACGGTGTAGAAGGTCGTCTCGCTCGATCCCAGCATCACCGCCGCCACGCGTCCGGCGTAGCTGTCCACGCCGCACGCTTCCATCAAGTCAGCCCCCACCGCCAGCGCGCCGCTGCCGGAAATTGGGCGGATGATGAGCAGCGGCGCGGTCTCCGGCGGGATGCCGAGCTCCGTCAGCAGCGGCGCGAGCAAATCCGCAAACCAGTCCATCGCGCCGGAGGCGCGGAACATGGCGATCGCCGTCAGCAGCGCCACCAGCGAGGGCAGGATGCGCAGCAGCACGGTAAGCCCTTCCTCCGCGCCCTTCGTCAGCGCGCCGTACACGTCCACGCGGCGGATCGCGCCGTACACGCCCACGGCGCAGAGGATCGCGGGGATCACGAACTGGCTCATCTCACGACCTCCACACCCGCGCAAAGAGCTTCGCGGCGACGACGCCCACCGCGACCGCCACCGCCGAGGTCAACCACACGGCGGGCAGAATGTCAAACGGGTCGGCGCAGCCCAGCGCCGCGCGGACGCTCGCGACCGTCGTCGGCAGCAGTTGGATCGACGCGGTGTTGAGCACGAGAAAGAGGCACAGCTCATCGGAGGCGACGCCGCCGCCCCGCGCCATGCGCTCGGCGGCGCGGATGCCCAGCGGCGTCGCGGCATTGCCGAGGCCGAGCATGTTTGCCGAGAGGTTGGCGGACACGGTGGCGATGGTCTCCTCGTCCCGCGACGTCTGCGGCAGCAGACGCCTGAGCAGCGGGCGGAACGCCCGCGCCAGCAGCGCGGATAACCCGCTCCGGTTCATGACCTCCATCACGCCCGTCCACAGGCACATCACGCCCGCGAGCGACACGCACAGCTCCACCGCGCTCCGCGCGCCCTCCAGCGCCGCGCCGCCGAGCGCGCCGAGGTTGCCCGTCATCGCGCCGAACACCACCGACAGCGCCACCATTCCCGTCCACAGCCAAGTCATCGCCATGAGATCCGCCTCACTTTCCTACATATATATAATGTATGGAGGCGGGCAAAAAGAAAGAACCGCCGAAACGGTTCTTTCGCTCTCAAGAATGTCTGTGCTGCGCCTTCATGCGCTGCTCGTGGTTGAGGATGGTCTTGCGGATGCGCAGCGCGTGGGGGGTGACCTCCAGCAGCTCATCGTCCGCGAGGAATTCGAGGCACTGCTCCAGACTCATCTGCTTGGGCGGGACGAGGCGCAGCGCGTCGTCACTGCCGGAAGCGCGCATGTTGGTGAGCTGCTTCTTCTTGCAGACGTTGACGCTGATGTCCTCCTGCTTGGGGCTGATGCCGACCACCATGCCCTCGTACACCGGCACGCCCGCGCCGATGAACAGCGCGCCGCGCTCCTGCGCGTTAAAGAGGCCGTAGGTCACGCTCTCGCCCGTGTCGAAGGACACCAGCGAGCCGGTGTTGCGGCGGGAGAGGTCGCCCTTATACGGGGCGTAGCTGTCGAACACGCTCGCCATGATACCCTCGCCCTTGGTGTCGGTGAGAAACTCGTTGCGATAGCCAAACAAGCCGCGGGAGGGAACGAGGAACTCGATCTTCATGCGGCTGCCGACCGGCGTCATCTCCACCATGTCGCCCTTGCGGGAGCCGATCTTCTCGATAACCGCGCCGACGGAATCCTGCGGCACGTCCACGACCAGGCGCTCGATGGGCTCGCACTTCTTGCCGTCGATCTCCTGATACAGCACGCGCGGGGGAGAGACCTGGAACTCGTAGCCCTCGCGGCGCATGGTCTCGATGAGGATGGACAGCGACATTTCGCCGCGGCCGGCAACGTTGAACGCGTCGGTCGCGCCCTCGATCTCCGTCACGCGTAGGGATACGTCCTTGAGCGTTTCGCGGAACAGGCGCTCGCGCAGCTGGCGGGAGGTGACAAACTTGCCGTCGCGCCCCGCGAAGGGGGAGTCGTTGATGGAGAACGTCATCTCCATCGTCGGCGCGCTGATCTTGACGAACGGCAGCGGCTCGACCGCGTCGGGGGCGCAGATCGTATCGCCGATGGTGATATCGCCGATGCCGGACAGGCAGATGATGTTGCCCGCGGTGGACTCGGTGACGGGCTTCTTGGCAAGGCCCTCGAACTCATAGAGGGAGACCGCCTTCGCCTTCTTGGGCGCGGCGTCGGGGTCGTGGTAGTTGCACACGACGATCTCCTGGTTCTGCTTGAGCGTGCCGCGCTCGATGCGGCCGATCGCCATGCGGCCCACGAACTCATTGTAGTCAATGGCGGAGACGAGCATCTGGAACGGCGCGTCTACGTCCGCCTCGGGCGCGGGGATGTACTCGAGGATCGTGTCGAACAGCGGCTTCAAGTCCTTGCCCGGCACCTCGGGCGAGGTGGAGGCGGTGCCGTTCCTGCCGGAGCAGAACAGCATCGGGCTGTCGAGCTGCTCGCTCGTCGCGTCGAGGTCCATCAGCAGCTCCAGCACCTCGTCCACGACCTCGTACACGCGCTGGTCGGGGCGGTCGATCTTGTTGACAACCACGATCACGCGGTGGCCCAGTTCGAGGGCGCGGGAGAGCACGAAGCGCGTCTGGGGCATGGGGCCCTCGGCGGCGTCGACGAGCAGGATGACGCCGTTGACCATCTTCAGGATGCGCTCCACCTCGCCGCCGAAGTCGGCGTGGCCCGGGGTGTCGACAATGTTGATCTTGGTGTCGCCGTAGCGGATGGCGGTATTCTTGGCGAGGATGGTGATGCCGCGCTCGCGCTCGAGGTCGTTGGAGTCCATGACGCGGTCGACGACCTCCTGATTCTCGCGGTACACGCCGCCCTGCTTGAGCATCTCGTCGACGAGCGTGGTCTTGCCGTGGTCGACGTGGGCGATGATGGCGACGTTGCGCAGTTTTTCGTTCTGCATAGTATATCACTCCATAATCGGAAATTTTACAACTCTGGTAGTATATGCCGAACTGCCGCGATTTTCAAGAGATTTCTCATATTCTCATTGACATTTTGCCGCATGATGCGTTAAAATATTTAGGCAAATCGCACAGATTCGCCCCAGTAGCTCAGCAGGATAGAGCGACCGCCTCCTAAGCGGATAACCTTCTAACGCCTCTGGCACCAAAACTGCATACGCCCCCGTAGCTCAGCTGGATAGAGCGTTCGCCTCCTAAGCGAAAGGCCGCGCGTCCGAATCGCGCCGGGGGTGCCAGATAGTACCGAAAACAATGCGTTTTCGGTACTTTTCTTATGCTTTGCGTGTAGGCAAGCATGTAGGCAGTCCGCCCATTGGCACCGTCATAATTTGCGAACGAAAAGACTGATATTTTGTTCAAAAGAGTGCCGTTTGCTAATTCTTGCTAATCGGAAATCAGGCATTTTGCGTCAAAATCCCCGCCAGCACCTCGGCAAGTTCCGGCGACTTGCGGAGCTGATCAATGAGCGCCGCGACATCCGCTGTGGATTGGGCGTTTTCCTGTGGCGCTTTGACCTGGCGCAGATCGGGATTGGCATAGAACGCAGACTCAAACCGCTGCGCGTTGACCTTGCGGTCCTCGTCGAGAATGTGCGCGTAGATCTGTGTGATCATGTCGATCTGCGCGTGGCCGGTGTCGCCCTGCGTCGCCTTGAGGTCGCCGTGGTTGAGCTTCAGCTTATAGGTCGTGCTGCTGTGCCGGAGCGAATGGAACACCACGTTGAGCAGCCCCGCCTTCTTCTTTAAGCGGTTGAACTCGTCCTCAATGGTTTTGTGCTCACAGGGGCGGCCGTTGGGCTGTGCCACGACAAAGCCGAAATCCTGATAATCGGGACCGAGCAGCTCCTTCTGCTTGTCCTGTGAGTCCTTCCACTCCCGCAGGATGTAGGCAAGCGTTTTCGGCAGCCAGATGCGGCGGATACTGGATTCGGTCTTGGGCTTTTTGAGCACAAGCAGCGTGCAGGGGTCCTTGGGCTGCTTCGCCGGACGAAAAACCGGGTCGAACACCTTGATGACGTCACGCTGATCGAGGATGCGCATGGCCTCCGCGGATACACGGCCCAACTCCTTCTCGATGTAGATGCTGGCGTTGTCCGCCGCAATGTCCACGTCGCTGATATGAACGCAGTCCCATGTCAAGCCGGAGATCTCACCGATTCGCAGGGAACAGGCAAACGCGAGGTTGATCGCCACATACAGCATGGCGTTGTCGCAGTTGTCCAATGCGACGCGGATGGTCTCGGCAGTCCAGATGTCCCGCTTCTTGTGCTCCACCTTTGGCATGATCGTGTAAGCAAACGGATTCTTGCTGATGATTTCCCACCGAACCGCCTGACCGAACGCGCATTTCAAAAGCTTGCAGATTTTCTCGATCTGTGCGGTGCTGATGTACGGCCCCCGCTGATTGTTCGTCGGGCACTTGACCGGCGGCGTCTTTTTCAACTGCTGAACGATCCGATCCGCCTCAAGCGCCGTAATGCTCTGGATCGGCATATTCCCCATGATGGGATTGATGTAGTTCTCGATCAGCTGCGTGTTGTTGTGGTACATGGAGACGCCCCACCGGTTTTCGCCGTACAGTCTCACAAAGTCCCGCATGAACTCCGCGACCGTCTCGCTGCTCGGAGAGATAAACGTACCGGAATCCTGCTTGAACTCCACCTCTGCCCTGCGCTTGTGCGCCTCCTCAAAGGTCGGATAGCTCTCCCATTTTTGACGTTTATTGCCTTTTTCATCTATGTAGTTGTATACAACAGAAAAGCTGTTGCGCCTTCTTTTAATGGTTGCCATAGAATACTCCTTTCTCCCGTGCCTCCTGTCACAAATCTTTTGGAGCATTCTTCATACTGTGGCATCATTATACCACAAGAATCCAATTTGTGACAGGAGGCAGCGGGATTTATTTTTCTTTCCGCGCTCGTTTGACCTCAACTCGCCGTCATTCGAACAGCTTGAGGTCGTCCAGCACGCTCGTATCGGCCTGCGGCTCCGTAGGCTGTTCAACGGACGCGACAGGGATAGTGGCTGCGGATGAGACAGCGATTGCCCTGATCTCCTCACGGAACATCTGGCGGAGCTGCTCCACGAGCCTTGTATCATCGCCGTCGATCTGCGCAAGCACGGCGTCGATGACAAAACGGTTGCCCTCACCGTGTTTCAGACTCTTTAAGTAGTCTGCTGCGCGCTTTTCAGCCTCATTGCTCAGGTCGAAGCGCGTCGTGATCCTGTAAACGCCCATCACGCCTGCTCCGCCTTGATCTGAAGCTCCGCCATGTACTCATAGCCCTTCGCGGCGGCGCAGATGTCGTCGATGAAGCGCACGCGCTCGGCATCGAACTTGTGGAAGTGCTTGACGAGACAGCCGCCTCCGCCCGTGACGTAGAGCGTCATGGTGTCCTCGTCGTAACCGTGCTCGCGCAGGCGGCGGAAGATGTCCGACACATACTCGGCTGCTGCGGCGCGGATGATGGCGAGATCGCCAGCCTTGATATTCGCTGTTCCCGTGCGGAACACCTCGTCAATGATCGCGTCGTTGAGCTCGCGCTGCGTCTGACGCATGAACGCCTCGCGCACGGCGAGGGTACATTGATAAGTTCCGAACTTCTCCGTGAACATCTTGCCGGACTGCGGCCTGCCGCCCACGATATAGAGCACGTTCATCGTGCCGTTGCCGATGTCCGCGACCAGATTCACGCCCGTCATCTGCGACTTGATCGGCGCGACGGCGGCGTAACCCTGCGGATAGACCTTCACGCCGACGATGCGGATGTGATAGTCGGTCTTCCGATAGGTGAAGCGCACTTCCTCATTGCGCCTGAGGTAATCGGCAAACTCCGTCTTCTGCGCGGACGTCCAGGTCAGCGGCAGACCGACGGCGAGATACACGTTCGCCTCCGTCAGATGTGCGTCCTCCAGCTCGCAGGCAATGGCGGCGAGCGTCAGAATGTAGAAGTCGTCGTCCGCTGTTTTGTCCGCCAGGAACTCCTTGTGGCCCTCGCCGATGAGATAATAGTGATTCTGGAAGGTCAGCAGGTAGGCGGCGAACGTCGGCTCGGTGTCATAGCGAAGGACGCCGGTTTGGAAACAATGGTTTGCAGTCTTCGTGTTTCCATAGCCGTGATCGCATCCAACGACTACGAACCCGTTCATATTTTTCATAAGGATACCTCCATATTTTTGTCATGTGTTTGTGGATCGCCCCACGCCCCCAATGACGTCATCATGCTGTCATTGAGGGACGGGAGCGGTGATAGTTTGACGTCAACGTGCTGTCATTCATGGTTTTTGGAGCTGCGTTGACGCCATCGTGACGTCAATTCCTGCCGAGGAAGGCGATGACCGCGTCCTTCGGCACACGAATCTGGCGTCCGACCTTGATGCTGCGGATCTGTCCGCTGCGCACCAGCTCATACGCGGTGTTGCGCCCGATGCCGAGAATCGGCATCAAGTCCTCCACGCGAAGCGCCAGCGGCAGCTCGTCGAGGGAACGATACTTATTCTCCATCGCGCGTCGCCCCCTTCTTCTTGACGGACGCAAGATAGATGTTCGTCACGTCGGGGCGCTCGTGTCCGAGCAGGCGGGAGACCTCGTAGTGCGCGTCCAGCGCGCTCATGCCGTTCTCGGTGAGGATGTGATACTTGACCGCGGCGTAGGTATGACGAAGTCCGTGGAAGGTCAGATTTGCCTCGCGGCCGGGGTCGGTGATCTCGTCACGGTGCTTGATGATGAACAGCTGCACCCCATTGATGGCGCGGTCGGTGGGCACATCGTCCGGGACAAACAGCTTGTGACCGCGCTCCGTTTGGTCGAGCACACGTTTCAGCCCGGCGCGGACACGTTCGTCCTCAATGGGTACGGTGCGCACCTTGCCGCCCTTGCCCTTGACGGTGACGGCATCCTCGCGCAGCGCACGCTCCGCCGCTGCCGTATCGAGCCTCATAACCTCATGGATGCGAAGTCCGCAGAAGCGGCCAAGGTACATTGCGCAGGCGATGTCGTCGCGCCCCTCCGCGACCGCCTTGCCGATCATGCGGTTGAACTCCACTGCGCTCCACGTCCGGTCAACGCCGCCGAAGCGACGGCGCTCCAGCTCCAGGCCAAGCATGTCGTTGTCAGGCAGATGGTATTTGGGGCGATCCATCTTGTCGTGGAAGAAACGGATCGCCGCGAGCTCCGTCTTGACCGTGCTCGCGGATTTGCCGTGCTCCTGCATATACTCCACATAGGCGACAAGATGCTTGCCGCTGATGTTCGAGAGCTTCTGGAGCCGGAACTCGTCGGCAAGGAACATGCAAAACCGTTTCATTGCCTCATAGTAGCGATCTCTGGTTTGAAAGCTGCCCTGCCGGTTGTGCCTCGCCAGCTTGTCCAACTGGTCGAGGAGGGCCATAAAGATCCCCATGTTCAGAATTAGATGCTTCATGATGAAAAACTCCTAATATTCATGTATTTCCAAAAATGCGCGCACTTCGACCATTGGCGATCCGAACCGTTTCCGGTCAATTTCCACGGAATCACAGAACCGTCAAGCCCGGGAACGCGCTGAATATCAGGTACTTCCACAGTCTCTAAGTGAGTCCGTCTCCATTATGAAATTGCACGTTTAGTAAGATCACCGCATGGGGCGCGGAGGGCCCTGCTTCGGAAGAAGCGGCGGTCGACACGACCGTTGGATGCGGTTGCGGCGGAGAAGCGCCACGCGTGTCGGGTGAACCGCTCGGCAGCGGATCGGTGCGATGGAACGTCTGCATGACCGAAACCACGCTCAGGGACAAGCCCATGCGGCCCCACACGCGCGCCGCGCGGCAAACGCAGCGCGCTTCGGAGGAATCCGCGTGACCGTGGCATACAGACCGGGACTGCCAAAGTCCCTTGGTGCTCTCAACCGCCCCGCACCCAAGGGCAAACATGATCTCCATTATTTCTGTCCTAACCAAGCTGGCGCGCATAACGCTCGCCTCCTTTCTTCGTCTCCTTCAGTCCTCTCCGGCGCGGCCTTGGCAAACCGACGCCATCAATGAGGGCAAATACAAGACGAGGGCGTACCATTCGTACACTCTCGTCTCTACCATTCTCTTCGATTGCCGCCCGTAAAGGCAGACATCTCAGATTCCATATCTAAGCATAGATAGACTACGCCCGTTGCCTGAGTCACAGACTCTCGGCTCACTGCTTAATAAGCGCCCGACGTGGGAGACAATCTAATGAGAACGATGCTATGGTAGCACGGTTCCCGGTAGAGTGTCCACAATACCCAAATCCGTTGAGGGCATTCCTCGCGCGGAGCGTCTAAGTGCAGTAATCAAGCGGGTTTGCAGCCGTTTCTTTCCTTTACCAAAAAACGCAAAAGACACGGTAAGACTGCCGATCTCCCCCTATGGGGGTTACTTCAAGTCTTCTCGTGTCTTTGTGATTTCTCTTGGCTATTCAGTTTTCTCGGCCGATTCGGAAAATCGGTCGGTTCTTCGGCGTTCTCGGTCATTTTGCGGAAGGGCAATGGGCATAGTAATCCCGTCGTCCTGCTGCTCCGCCCTACAAATGCTCTCCCCTACAAACGCTCTTCCCTGAAAACAAGCTGATTATACAACCTTTTTCCGGGATTTTGTACTTGCAATTTTTACAAGGGGAAGTAATTTTACTTTGCAGATTCTATATTCATGTGACAAACGACCGATCAGGGCAGCGCCCGTGTCGACCACGCCCGAGACTCATGCTCAAGGGCTTGCTGCTTAATAAGTCCCCCGTCTGCTCCATTGAGGGCTGCGGGAGAAGGCAAAATCTAATAAGTACAAGTACAGTATAATGCCCGTGCCGACGCACCGCAACAATACCGGAATCCGGCAGGACGGGTGCAAAAACGTGCAGCGGCTGTTCCGATTATCGCGCGTCACTATACAACCTTTATCCGTGTTTTGGTACTTGCAGCTTTTGCAAGGGCAGGCAGATGTTCCTGCCGTGCCGTTCAAGAAATAAAAAGCGCGGGCAGATCAGTTCTCATGCAATGGTGAGCATACGATCTTCCTCGCGTCGTCATTTTCTGCTTATTCGATTCTTCGATGGCGTTCGAGCTTTCAGGTCATATTTCGGAAGCGAAAAGGGCATAATACGCCCTTGTTCTCGCCGTTCCTCCCTCGTTTACTCCGCCCTCATTTACTCCGCCCTAAAGACAAGTATAGTATAGGCGAAATGATCTGTGCCGTCAAGCTTGAAGTTTTCCAACTTGACAAATTGCGCCGAGTGTGCTCTCGGCAGTTTTATAAACAGGCGCAGTAACCCCTTACTGCGCCTTTGACGTACAATCCAATCATAACGTGTGCAAGGCGAAAGCGCGGAGGCTTCCGCATAGGAGGCTTTGCAGCCAACTCCCTCATGGGGACGCACATACAATCAATAGCAAGGTTATTATACGCAATATATTGTGTTTGTCAATAGTAAAAAACAATATATTGTGTTTTCGGCAAGGCCGCTATGGAGCCCGCCAAAATCTTAAAAAAGGACTGCGACGCGAAGCGTAGTTTCCCAAAGGGGATGCTACAACCTGCAAGCGACGCAGTAGGCATAAAAGCGAATCAACGAGTGTGACGCAGTTATCGGGCTGATAACCGGCCCTCCGTAGAGGAGCGCACAGCGAAATCAATTACAGTCCAATAATAACACAATATATAGTAGTTGTCAATGCGCAAAACACAATATATATGCTTCAAAGAAATGCCATAGCTATATTTCCAGCTAAGGCAAACTAAGGCAAACAAGCATATCCAAAAATGGGCGCACCAACACAGGGTGCATAACGTACAAAACCCAGCATAACGTGTGCAATGCGGAAGGGGCACCTTCTGACAAACGACGGTTTACTCCAACCGCCGCCCCTCAAAGCGAGGACGCACTATCGATCAATCACGCTCTCATTATACCGAGCGATTCTTGCCTGTCAAGCAGAATCGTTCGGCTTTTTGCAACTTTTTTCGATATTTATGTTGGCTTGTGTTATATCGTGTTAAGTCGTGCTGCGGAGAGGAGGCGCGCAATCAAATGCGCAAAATGCGTGTTTGTTCCGAGACCTGCTCGCGCGAAAAGCAAGAGCGCAAAGTGAGCTTTTGCTTCGGAGCATACTCACGCGAGGAGCAAGATCGCAAAATGACATCTTGCTCAGACAACGCATCCGCGCGCCAATATATAGCTACCCCAGTAATGCACGCATGAGATTGCATTACTGGGATAGTTTTTTACTTTGTGCAGGAGTCCGCAAAAAGCTCCAGTATCTTGAGCGCGTTTTCGCGCTGGGCGGGCGTCAGCTTTTCCGTAAGATCGGCGACAATCTCTGCATAGGGATTGTTGAGCGTATTCGTAAATTCACCAAACAAGAGGTAGTCCACGCTGACCGTCAATGTGCGGCTGAGACCGAGAAGCGTATCAATCGAAACGGTGTTCTCTCCGCGCTCTATCATTTGATACCAGCGCAGCGAGATGCCGACCTGTTCGGCAACGCTTTCTTGCGTTATGCCGAGAGCAACGCGCCTTTTTCGCAGGCGCTCACCAAAAAGCAACAATTCATCGTGTGTCAAGCGCAATCCCCTCCACGGGTATTTTACGCTATCATGCCTCAACCATTTACGAATAATTACTTGATGATACGAAGTAATAACTGTATAATACGAATTATTAGAAGACAATATGAAGTAATAAACGCCGGCCGAAGGCGGCGCAAGCAGTTTGGAAAGGTGGGCCTATGGACTATCAAATGTTTTACAGCTTCGTCGTTGAGGAGGAAGAGTCGCTCAAGGCGCGGGACATTCTGCGCGATTATCGCGCTTGCAAGGCGTTGGCGGCGTGCTATGAACTGCAAGATTACCTTGCGGGAAAGCTCAGTGAAATGGTGGAGCGTGGCGAAATTGACGATGACTGAGCACGGAGCAAGGGAGGGCTGCACGTTAAAAACCTCGCGGAGCTTCTATAAGACGGCGTTTGTCGTCACGCTGATCCTCTGCGCCGTCATCGTCCTCGGCGTTCCACTCTACCGCTGCGCCTTGCCGGAGCCGGAGAGTTGCACGCTGTGCGAGCATCGGGAGCTGCATCGAGCGCCGGTGCTGATGAACCTTGCCACGGGCGAGGTCGTGGAATTGTCTGCCGAGCCGCGGACGGGCGTGTTTCGCCTTGTCGTGGGCGCGGGAGTAAGTGGCTGTTCCATCGGCGGCGAGGGGTGTGAAGTGCAGCTCCCGCAAGCGGGCGTTGCCATGAACGACCGTCTGTTTTGCCGAAAACACCGTCTCATGCTCGCCGTTGCAAACGGGCGCGGCTTTGCACTGCTTGACCTGCATGAGCCGGGACGAGTGATACCCTATGTCGTGGCGAACGGCGTGGGGTATGAGATCAACGGGTATAGCGTCAGTGTGGAGAAGAACAACCAACTATTCGGTTTGACTATCTGCGTAGAATAATAGAAATCCATAGCCAACTCTGAGGATCTGCAATAACGTAAATGTCAGCTTTGAGTAGGTTAATAAGCGGTGAGGGCAGTGCGGCTTTCCAATCTGCCTTACACCATCTGTTCCGGGCGCACAATCTCGTCGAACTGCTCCGTGCTGAGGTATCCTAGCTCGACGCAGGCTTCCCGCAGCGAGACGCCGCGCCCGGCGGCAAGGTTTGCCACGCACGCGGCATTTTCGTAGCCGATGCGCGGCGTCAATGCAGTCACCAGCATCAGTGAGCGTTCCACATTTTGTGCCATACGCTCACGGTTCGCAACGATCCCACTTGCGCAGCGTAGGTTGAACGACGCGATAGAGTCCGCAAGCAGACGCGCGGATTGCAAGAAGTTGTAGGCGCAGACGGGCAGGAAGACGTTCAGTTCAAAATTGCCCTGTGACGCCGCGACGCCGATGGCGGTATCATTGCCCATGACCTGTACCGCCACCATCGTCATCTGTTCGCACTGCGTCGGATTGACCTTGCCGGGCATGATAGAGGAGCCGGGTTCGTTGGCGGGGATCGTGATCTCGCCTAGCCCACAGCGCGGGCCGGAGGCGAGAAGCCGCACATCGTTGGCGATCTTCATCAGATCGGCGGCGAGCGCTTTTATCGCGCCGTGCGCAAACACCAGCTCGTCAAGGCTCGTGAGCGCGTGAAACTTGTTTGGCGCGGGAACAAATTCCTTGTCTGTCAGCGCGGAGAGCTTTTTTGCCGCGAGCGCGTCAAAGCCCAATGGGGCGTTGAGACCTGTTCCGACCGCCGTTCCGCCGAGTGCAAGCTCACGGAGCGGTGGCAGCGCGGCGAGAAGCAAACGCCGATCCTGCTCGACGCTTGCCCGCCAGCCGGAGATCTCCTGTGAGAAACGCAGCGGCGTTGCATCCTGCAAATGGGTGCGCCCAATCTTGATCACATCTTCGTTTTCGTCCTCCAGACGGCGCATCACAGCGATCAGCGGGTCGACGGCGGGCAGCAGACGGTCTTCTATGGCGAGCGTTGCCGCGACGTGCAGTGCGGTGGGGAACGTGTCGTTCGAGGACTGGGAGAGGTTGACGTCGTCGTTCGGGTGCAGCAGCCTCTTCCCAGCAAGCTGATTTCCGCGATTGGCGATGACCTCGTTGACGTTCATGTTTGTCTGTGTGCCGGAGCCTGTCTGCCAGACGACCAGCGGGAAATGCTCCGCGAGCGTGCCGCACGCGATCTCGTCCGCGGCGGCACAGATCGCCGCGCATTTTTCCTCCGTCATTTTTTGGGGAAGCAGCTCATGGTTTGCAAGCGCCGCCGCCTTCTTGATCTGAGCGAGCGCGCGGATCAGCTCATAGGGCATGGTCTCCTGCCCGACGCCGATGGGAAAGTTGAGGCGTGACCGCTCCGTCTGCGCGCCCCAAAGCGCGTGGACGGGCACTTGCATCTCGCCCATGCTGTCATGCTCCGTGCGGTATACCATGCCTGCCTCCTATACGCTCAATTCCGTACTGCCCGCGGCAGCGCCCTCGTAGATGCCGCGATGGCGTTCCAAGAAGGCTTCGACCTGCTCCTCGCAGCGTCCGATGTAGTTTTCGGGCGAAAGCAGGGCGTCCATTTCCTCTTTTGCCATGGCGAACAGACCTGTTTCGGCGAGCTGCGCGGTCAAATCGCACGGCTCGCCGCTTTGCATCTTCTGTGCCGCCCCCATCGAGTAGCGGCGGATGACCTCATGGAGCGTCTGACGGTCGCCGCCGCGCTTGACCGCCTCCATCAGCAGATTTTCGGTTGCGAGGAAGGGCATGTATTCACGCAGGCTCTTTTCGATGATCGCCTCGTTGACGCGCAGGCCCGCCGTGACGTTCTGCGCAAGGCGCAGGATCGCGTCGGCGCAAAGGAACGCCTCCGGCACGGAAATGCGGCGGTTCGCGCTGTCGTCCAGCGTGCGTTCCAGCCATTGCGTTGAGGCGGTCATCGGCGCGTTGGCAGCGTCCGCCATCAGATAGCGGCTGAGCGAGCAGATGCGCTCGCAGCGCATGGGATTGCGCTTGTAGGGCATGGCGGACGAGCCGACCTGAGCTTCCTCGAACGGCTCTTGCAGCTGACGGTCGTGCTGGAGCAGGCGAATGTCGGTCGACATGCGGCAGCAGCTCTGTGCAATTGCGGAGAGCGCGTTCAAAATGCGGCTGTCCAGCTTGCGCGGATAGGTCTGCCCCGCCACGTCGAAGCACTCGTCAAAGCCAAACGCCGCCGCGATGCGGCGGTTCAGTTCGTCGACCTTTTCGCCGTCCCCGTCGAAGAGGTCGAGCAAGCTTGCCTCTGTTCCGGTCGCGCCGCGGCAGCCGAGAAAGCGAATGCTGCCGAGCGCAAAATCAAGCTCCTCTACATCAGAGAGGAAGTCCTGCATCCACAGCGTCGCGCGTTTGCCGACCGTGGTGGGCTGGGCAGGCTGATAGTGCGTATAACCGAGCGTCGGCAGCGCCTTGTAGCGCCCGGCGAACGCGGCGAGATTGGCGACGACCTTCAAAAGCTCACCGCGCAGGTATCGCAGCGCGTCGCGGTAGAGAATGAGGTCGGCGTTATCGGTCACATAGCAGCTCGTCGCGCCGAGATGGATGATACCGGCGGCAGACGGCGCGGCCTTTCCATAGGCGTAGATGTGCGCCATGACGTCGTGACGCACCTCGCGTTCCCGTGCGGCGGCAAGGTCAAAATCAATGTCTGCAATATGCGCGTTCAGCTCCTTGACCTGCTCCTCGGTCACGCCAAGTCCCAGCTCATGCTCCGCGCGGGCAAGCTCCGTCCAGAGCCGCCGCCACGTTTCGATGCGCGTCCGCAGGGAAAAAAGATGCAGCATATAGCTCGACGCATAGCGCGTGGACAGGGGAGATTCATATCTATCATACATATCGTCTTACCTCTTGATATAGGAATCGCGCTCCGCGCCAACGGAAACGTATTCGATAGGGCAGCCGACGGCGGTTTCAATGCGCTCCACATAGGCTCGTGCCGCGGCGGGGAGTGCCGCCCAGGTGCGGATGCTCGCAATGTCGCAGCGCCAGCCGTCCATATACTCGATCACCGGCTTTGCGCGCTCCAGCGCGGCGGGAAACGGAAAATCACTCGTTTTTTTACCACCGACCTCATATTGCACGCAGACGGGGATCTTGTCAAGATAGCTCAGCACGTCCAGCTTGGTAAGCGCCAGAGAGGTAGACCCCTGCATCTGTACGCCGTAGCGCGTGGCGACGAGGTCGATCGGTCCGACACGGCGCGGGCGACCGGTTTTCGCGCCGTATTCCGCGCCCGCTTCGCGCAGCGCGTCCGCCTCCGCGCCAAAGAGCTCGCAGGTGAACGGCCCTTCGCCCACGCAGGTGGAGTATGCCTTGACCACGCCGATCACCGTATCCGCCTTCAGCCACGGCGCGCCGGAGCCGATGGGGGCGTAAGCGGCGAGCGCGTTGGACGAGGTGGTATAGGGATAGATGCCGTAGTCAAGGTCGCGCAGCGCGCCGAGCTGCGCTTCAAAAAGAATGCTCTTCCCCGCCCTTTCCGCCTCGCGGAGCACAGCGGCGGTATCGCAGATATACGGCTTGAGCTTTCCGCCGTATTCCTCGAGCCAGCTGAGCAGCGATTGCGGCGTGCAGGGCTTTGCGCCGTAAACGCCGGTAAGCGTCAGATTTTTCCACTCCAGCAGGTCGGAGACGTGCTCGCGCAGGCGCTCGGGATAGAACAGCTCGCCCGCGAGCAGCGTCTTTTTCTGATATTTATCCGAGTAGAACGGCGCGATACCCTGTTTGGTCGAGCCGTATTTCTTGTCCTTGAGGCGTGCTTCCTCCAACGCGTCCAGCTCCCTGTGCCACGGCAGCAGGAGCGAGGCGCGTTCGCTGATTTTCAAATTCTTCGGCGTAACGGGGACGCCCGCCGCGCGAAGCGTTTCGATCTCTTCCCAGAGGTTTTCCAAATCGAGCGCGACGCCGTTGCCGAGAACGTTCACAACGCCGTCGCGGAAGATGCCGGACGGGAGCAGATGCAGCGCGAACTTGCCGCGCTCGTTGACGACGGTGTGCCCGGCGTTGCCGCCGCCCTGATAGCGAACAACGACGTCATATTGCTCGGTCAGCAGGTCGACCATGCGGCCCTTGCCCTCGTCGCCCCAGTTGATGCCTACGATCGCACAGTTTGCCATAGTGACTTCTCCTTACGCATTATCATTTCGCCAACGCCGCTCTGACGAGCCCGACAAACAGCGGGTGCGGGCGGTTGGGACGGCTCTTGAACTCAGGGTGGTACTGTACGCCGACGTAGAAGGGACGATCACTCAGCTCCACCGCCTCAACAAGCCTGCCGTCCGGGGATATGCCGCTGAGCGTCAACCCGGCGCTCGTCAGCGTTTCGCGGTAGTTGTTGTTGAATTCATAACGGTGGCGGTGGCGCTCGGTGATCTCTGACGCGCCGTAGCAGCGCGCCATCGTCGTACCCGGCGTGATCGCGCAGGGGTACGCGCCGAGACGGAGCGTGCCGCCCTTGTCGATCTCGCTGCTCTGCCCGGGCATGAAGTCAATGACCTTGTGGCGGCACAACTCGTCGAACTCGCCGGAGTTGGCGTCGGCAAGACCCGCGACGTGGCGCGCGAATTCGATGACCGCGATCTGCATGCCGAGACAGATGCCGAGATACGGCTTGTTGTGCTCGCGCGCGTACTGCGCGGCAAGGACCATGCCCTCGACACCGCGGTTGCCGAAGCCGCCGGGGACGAGGATACCGTCCACAGTGGAAAGCGTCTCGTCCACAGTCTCCGCTGTCAACTGCTCGGAGTCGATCCACCGGATGTCCACCTTCGCCTCCAGCGCGCTGCCCGCGTGGCGCAGCGCCTCGGCAACGGAGAGATAGGCGTCGTGGAGCTGCGTATACTTGCCGACGAGGCCAATCGTCACGGTGGATTTGGGGTGCTTCATGCGTTCTGTCATCGCGCGCCACTCAGTAAGATCCGACTCCGGCGCGTCGATGCCAAGCTTGCGGCAGACGATACCGGAGAAGTCCGCCGCCTCCAACATCAGCGGCGCTTCATAGAGGCAGGGAACCGTGCGGTTTTCGATGACGCAGTCCGGCTGCACATTGCAAAAAAGCGCGATCTTGCGGAAGATGCTCTCTTCTTCGATGGGTTCGTCGCTGCGCAGTACGATCACATCCGGGTGGATGCCCATGCCCTGCAATTCCTTGACCGAGTGCTGCGTGGGCTTGGACTTGTGTTCATCCGAACCGCGAAGATATGGCACAAGCGTCACATGGATGAACAGGCTGTTCTCACGCCCCACCTCCAGCGACACCTGCCGCGCCGCTTCGATGAACGGCTGGCTCTCGATATCGCCGATGGTGCCGCCGATCTCGGTGATGACCACGTCCGCGTCCGAATGCTTGCCGACGCGGTAGATAAACTCCTTGATCTCGTCGGTGATGTGCGGAATGACCTGTACCGTGGAGCCGAGATACTCCCCGCGGCGCTCCTTGTTGAGCACGTTCCAGTACACCTTTCCGGTGGTGAGGTTGGAGTATTTGTTCAAATCCTCGTCGATGAAGCGCTCATAGTGCCCGAGGTCGAGATCGGTCTCCGCGCCGTCCTCGGTGACGTAGACTTCGCCGTGCTGGTAGGGGCTCATGGTGCCGGGATCGACGTTGATGTACGGGTCGAGCTTCTGCGCCGCGACCTTTAAGCCCCGCGCCTTCAAAAGCCGTCCCAGCGACGCTGCCGTGATGCCCTTGCCGAGCCCCGAGACAACGCCCCCGGTCACAAAGATGTATTTCGTCATAGTTTCCCTCCCGTAAAAACGCACAGCTGCACAAACGGCAAAGCCGTTTGTGAGCAGCCATATTTTGCGTGCGTGAGTGTCCAAATCTGCAATTTGGCAACACGAACCATACACAGTAGTTGCCGCGTTAGCGGCGAGCAAAATGGCGATTCATACTCTTTTTCAAAGGCAAAATCTTTAAGAAAAGAAGAAAAGGCGTTCATTTGGGGACACTTGTCCCACAAATGAACGCCTTTGTTCAACAGATAAAAAATACTACAAGATATGGTGTTTGTCAATACGTCTTGATGATATTTTCCGCCACGGAGCGGCGGGTAAGACGCAGATCCATCGCCTGCTTTTCGATGTAGCGGTGCGCGTCCTCCTCGGTCATTTGCAGCCGCTCGATCAGCAGCCACTTGGCGCGGTTGACGAGGCGGATCTCCTCAATCTTCTCCTCGACCGACGCCTGCTTTTCCTCCATGCGCCGCAGCCGCTCGCGCGCGGCGCAGAGGATACGCAGCGTCTGCGAAACCGTCTGCGCGGAGGCGGGCACGGGCAGCACCATGACGCCCTGCTCCATGACCTCGGCGTACACGTCGTCGTAGAGCTCGCGTTTCACGAGCAGCAGTACGCCCGCGCCGGAGCTTTGACAGACGTCGATCGCGAGGCGGCTGCCGAACTCGTCGCGCAGCGGCGTCTGGATCAGCACGATGTCAAAGGCTGCTTCCAGCAGCCTTCGCCGCGCTTCGCCTGCATTCCCCGCGCGCTCCACCGGATAGTAATCCGTCGGCGGCAGGAGGTCGCGGGCAGTTTGTGTGAACTTTTCCGACGCGGAGACAATCAGGACGGCGTAGGTGCGCTCCTGAAATACCATACCCGGACCTCCCTGCCTCAGCGCTCAGCGTAGGCGTTCAGGATCAGCTCCGGCACGTGCGCACGGATAAACCCGCTGCCCTGCGCCAGCGCCGCGGCCTCGTGCAGCGAGGCGGGGAGGCGCTCATAGCGGCGCAGCGTTTCCGCGTCGGCGGAAAACAGGTTCACATCCGCGCTTTCGGGCAAAGGAAGCTTCTTTTCGATGCCGTACAGACCCGCGCGGATGAGCAGCGCGAAAGCGAGGTAGGGATTCGCCGTCGGATCGGGGGAGCGCAGCTCCGCGCGATAGTGCTCCTGCGGCGCGGCGGGGATGCGGATAAGCTGCGAGCGGTTCTCGCTCGACCAGGAAATATGGCCCGGCGCCTTGTTCCCGCCGAGGCGGCGGTAGGATTCCTCCATGGGGTTCAGGAACAGCGTCATCTCGCGCACCTTGTCCATGACGCCGGCAATGACGAACGGCAGATAGTCCTTTTCGTCCCGCGCGCGTGCGGAAAGATTGATGTGCATGCCGTTGCCCGCCTCGTTCGGGAGCGGCTTGGGCGAAAAGTCGGCGGCAAGCCCGTTTCGCGCGACAATGGTACGGACGACGGAGCGGAAGGTGATGGCGTTGTCCGCGGCGGAGAGCGGGTCCGAGTAGCGGAAGTCGATCTCGTTCTGCCCCGGGCCCTCCTCGTGGTGGGCGCACTCCGGGCGGATGCCCATCTCCGAGAGCGTCAGGCAGATCTCGCGGCGGACGATCTCGCCCTTGTCTTCGGGCGCGATGTCCATATAGTGCGCGCGGTCGCAGGGGATCTTCGTCGGCTCGCCGTTCTCGTCGGTCTTGAAGAGATAGAACTCCATCTCCGCGCCGAAGGCAAACGAGACGCCGGATCTCTCCGCGTCCTCGGCGGCGCGCAGCAGCAGCGCGCGGCAGTCGCCCTCAAACGGCGCGCCGTCCGGGTGCGTGATGGAGCAGAACATCCGCACGACGCGCCCGTTCTCCGGGTGCCACGGCAGGCTCGAGAGCGTGGCGGGGTCGGGGTGCAATATGAGATCGGAGCGCACCTCGCCGCCGAAGCCGGGGATGGCGGAGGCGTCGAACGGGATGCCGAAGGAGAACGCGCGCTCCAGCTCGCCCGGCAGGATGGCGAGGTTCTTCTGCCGCCCGAACACGTCGCAGAACGCGAGACGGATGAACTTCACATCCTCCTGCTCCACGTACTGGGCTACTTCCTGTGCCGTATAATTCATGCTGCTCACTCCTCATTCAGAGTCAAAAAATACGAAAAGAGCATACATCCGATGCGTGGGCGCTGTCAATGCCGGATTTACAAAAATTTAACGTATTGTTTCAAATTGTTGATATGACTTGACGATTGACTTTTTTTAAGCGCCGCTTTATACTGCACACATTGAGACAAAGGCGTCTCAAGAGAGTTTTGCACTCTCTTGAGGCGTCTTTTTTTCTTATTTCGACACGGAAAGGGTGTTGCTCATGTCAGGCATTCCCGATTATTTCGGCTCTCTGGTTTTCGACGAACGCGCGATGAAGGCGCGGCTCTCCGGCAGCGTCTACCACTCTCTCAAGCAGACCATCCGCAGGGGCGAGCGGCTCGACGCGGGCGTCGCCGACGCGGTGGCGGACGCAATGCGCGATTGGGCATTGGAAAAGGGCGCGACGCACTTCACGCACTGGTTCCAGCCCATGACCGACATCACCGCCGAAAAGCACGACAGCTTTGTCTCCCCGGCACCGGACGGCGGCGTCATCATGGAGTTTTCGGGCAAGGAGCTCATCCAGGGCGAGCCGGACGCGTCGAGCTTTCCGTCGGGGGGCCTCCGCGCGACGTTCGAGGCGCGCGGCTACACCGCCTGGGACCCGACCTCGTACGCCTTCATCAAGGGCAAGACGCTGTGCATCCCGACGGCGTTCTGCGCCTACGGCGGGCAGGCGCTCGACCAGAAGACGCCGCTGCTGCGCTCGATGGAGGCGATCAACCGTCAGGCGATGCGTGTACTGCGCCTCTTCGGCAACGAGACCGTCAATCACGTCACGACCTCGGTCGGCCCCGAGCAGGAGTATTTCCTCATCGACCGCGGCGTCTATGAAAAGCGGCGTGACCTCATCTACACCGGGCGCACGCTCTTCGGCGCGAAGCCGCCCAAGGGCCAGGAGCTGGACGACCACTACTTCGGCGCGATCAAGCCGCGCGTGCAGGCGTATATGGAGGAGCTCAACGAGGAGCTGTGGAAGCTCGGCGTCTACGCCAAGACCGAGCACAACGAGGTCGCGCCCGCGCAGCACGAGCTGGCGGTCATCTACACGACGACCAACCTCGCCGTCGACCAGAACCAGCTGACCATGGAGGTCATGCAGAAGGTCGCGGCGAAGCACGGCATGGTGTGCCTGCTGCACGAAAAGCCGTTCGCGGGCGTCAACGGCTCGGGCAAGCACAACAACTGGTCGATCGCGACCGACACCGGCGTCAACCTGCTCTCTCCGGGCGAAACGCCGCATGAGAACGCGCAGTTCCTGCTGTTTCTCGTTGCGGTCGTGCAGGCGGTGGACGACTATCAGGAGCTGCTGCGCACCTCCGTCGCGACCGCGGGCAACGACCACCGCCTCGGCGGCAACGAGGCGCCGCCCGCCGTCGTGTCCGTATTTCTCGGCGACGAGCTGACCGAGATCCTGGAGTCGCTCGAGACCGACGCGCCCTACAGCGCGGCGGAAAAGACGGTCTTGAAGCTCGGCGTGGACGCGCTGCCGCGCTTTGCCCGCGACATGACCGACCGCAACCGCACCTCGCCGTTCGCGTTCACGGGCAACAAATTCGAGTTCCGCATGGTCGGCTCGTCGCAGTCCATTGCGACGGTCAACGCCATCCTCAACACGGCAGTCGCGGAGTCGCTCCGCCAGTACGCCGACACGCTGGAGGGCGCGGCGGATTTTAACGCCGCGCTCCACACGCTCATTCAAAAGACGATCGCGGCGCACAAGCGCATCATCTTCAACGGCAACGGCTACGACGAGGCGTGGATCCACGAGGCGACGGAAAAGCGCGGGCTTTCCGAACTGCGCACGACGCCGGACTGCGTGCCGTCGCTCATCAAAAAGAAAAACGTCGAGCTTTTGACGCGCCACGGCGTGTTCACGGAGGGCGAGCTGCGCTCGCGCTATGAGATCATGCTGGAGAACTATTCCAAGGCGATTTTGATCGAGGCGGAGACGATGACGGAGATGGCGCGGCGGGAGATCCTGCCCGCGGTCGAGGCGTTCACCGCCGCCACCGCCGAGGGCGCGGCGAAGAAAAAGGCGCTCTCGCCGGCGCTCGCGTGCGCCTATGAAACGAAGCTGGTCGAGCGCCTTTCGCGCCTCACGGACTGCATCGCGGACAAGACCGCCGCGCTCGAGCGCGCGCTCATCGCCGTGAAGGAAACCGAGGAATCGGTCAACGAGGCGTTCACCATCCGCGACGTTGTGCTGCCGCGCATGGCGGAGCTGCGCGCGGTCTGCGACGAGGCGGAGACCGCGACGGCAAAGGATTACTGGCCGTTCCCGACCTACGGTGAGCTGCTGTTCAGCGTGCGATAAGGAGGAAGGATATATGTGTTCGATCATGGGCTACTGCGACGTAAGCGCGCCGTTCGAGGCATTTCGCGCGGGGTTTGAACGGACCGCTTCCCGCGGCCCGGACAAAAGCGCCATCGTACAGACCGGCGGCGGGCTGCTGGGCTTCCACCGCCTCGCCATCATGGGCCTGCACCCGGAGGGCATGCAGCCGTTCGAGCGCGACGGCAGCTACGTCGTGTGCAACGGCGAGCTCTACGGCTTTGCCGCGCAGCGGGAGGCGCTGAAGGAAAAGGGTTATACTTTCGTCAGCGAATCCGACTGCGAGATATTGCTCCCGCTGTGGTTTGAGTACGGCGTCGAGATGTTCCCGATGCTGGACGCGGAGTTTGCGCTCATTCTTTACGACGGAAAGACCGGTGAGTTTATCGCCGCGCGCGACCCCATCGGTATCCGCCCGCTGTACTACGGCTATGACGAAAACGGCTCGATTGTGTTTGCGAGCGAGCCGAAAAACCTCGTGGACCTATGTAGGGAAATTAAGCCCTTCCCGCCGGGATACTACTGGAAAAACGGCTTCTTCGTCCGCTACAACGACGTTACCAAGGTCGACGATGTCTGCCATGACGACCTTGAAACCGTGTGCCGCAACATTCACGATAAGCTGATCGAGGGTGTGCGCAAGCGCCTCGTCGCCGACGCAAAGGTGGGCTTTCTGCTCTCCGGCGGGCTCGATTCCTCACTGGTGTGCGCCATCGCCGCGCGGGAGAGCAGGGAGCCGATCCGCACGTTCGCTATCGGCATGGATGTGGACGCCATCGACCTCAAATACGCCCGCGAGGTCGCGGAGTTCATCGGTAGCGAGCACACAGAGGTCATTATCTCAAAGCAGGATGTGCTCGCGGCGCTGGAGCCGGTCATTGCGCTGCTCGGCACCTACGACATTACCACCATCCGCGCGTCCATCGGTATGTATCTCGTCTGCAAGGCAATCCATGAGCAGACCGATATCCGCGTGTTGCTGACCGGCGAGATATCCGACGAGCTGTTCGGCTACAAGTACACGGACTTTGCGCCCTCGGCCGTGGAATTTCAGCGCGAGGCGGAAAAGCGCCTGCGCGAGCTCCACATGTACGACGTGCTGCGCGCCGACCGCTGTATCTCAGTCAACTCGCTGGAAGCCCGCGTGCCGTTCGGCGATCTGGATTTTGTGAAGTACGTCATGGCGATCGACCCCGCGCTGAAAATAAACACCTACGGTAAGGGCAAGTATCTGCTGCGCCACGCGTTCGAGAGCAACCATATTCTGCCCGAGAGCATCCTCTGGCGCGAGAAGGCGGCGTTCTCCGACGCCGTCGGACATTCGATGGTGGACGACTTGAAGGAATACGCCGAGAAGTATTACGAGGACGGCGACTACACGCTGCGGTGCTCGCGCTATACGCATGCCCGGCCATTTACGAAGGAATCCCTGTTGTACCGTGAGATCTTCGAGCGCTACTATCCCGGTCAAGCGAAGATGGTCGTCGACTTCTGGATGCCGAACAAAAGCTGGGAGGGCTGCAACGTGGACGATCCCTCTGCGCGCGTGCTGTCGAACTACGGCGCAAGCGGGGAATGAGAGAAAGAAGCTGCGACGCCTGCGGATCCGTTTGGGCCCCACAGGCGCCGGCTTTTGTTTGTGCTGATCAATCCCGCAGTGCGAGCGGCATTTCCCATGCCGAGTGGTCGGTGTGCAGCAGATGGTGAGACTTTTCGCCGAGCGGCTTTTCGAGATATTCGCGGTAGAGCGCCTGCACGTCGGGATTCTCATGCGAATAGCGAAGCTTATCGCCCGCGTCGAACTGCCAGAGAAGCTTGCCGCGCTCGTCCGCAAGCTCAGAGCCGTCGTGGATGGGCTGCCCGCCGCCGCCGGCGCAGCCGCCCGGACAGGCCATGACCTCCACGAAGTCATACACCGCGTCGCCGCGCTTCACCGCCTCGATGAGCCTGCGCGCCGCGCCGAGGCTACTCACGACCGCGACGCGAACCACGCCCGCGCCGGGAATGGTAAACGCCGCCTCCTTCCACGGTTTCGAACCGCGAACAGCGATGAACGCGTCGGGGGAGGGGTTTTCCCCGGTGACGAGGTAGTATGCGCTGCGAAGCGCCGCGTCCATGACGCCGCCCGTCGCGCCGAAGATGACCGCCGCGCCCGTGCCCGTGCCGAGCGGGCTGTCGAAATCCTCCTCATCCAGATACCGCGGGTCGATGTGGCTCGCACGCATCATGATATTAAGCTCGCGCGTCGTGATGGAAACGTCCACATCGGGATCGCCGCAGGCGTCGGTCAGCGTCGGGAGCGCGCACTCTGCCTTCTTTGCCACGCACGGCATCACGGAAACGACGAACAGCCTGTGCGGATCGACGCCTAGCTTTTCCGCGAAATAGCTCTTTGCCACCGCGCCGAACATCGCCTGCGGGGACTTCGCGGTGGAGAGATTCGCCGTCAACTCTGGGTACTGCGACTTGAGGAACCGCACCCAACCGGGACAGCAGGAGGTGAACATCGGCCACGGGTATTGATTTTTATGCGTGAAGCGTTCGACAAATTCACTGCCCTCCTCCATGATCGTGAGGTCGGCGGCGAAATTCGTGTCGAACACATAGTCAAAGCCGATGGCACGTAGCGCCGCCGCCATGCGTTTCGGCGTAGCAAATTCGGGAGCGAGGCCAAAATACTCCGCCCACGCCGTCCGCACGGCGGGCGCGACCTGCACGACGGTGACCAGCTCAGAATCGTCAATGGCGTCGAACACACGTCCCGTGTCGTCGCGCTCGCGCAGCGCGGCAGTGGGGCAGTGCGTAACGCACTGGCCACAGTAGGTGCACTCGGTTTCCGAGATAGAGCGGTTGCGCGAGGCGTTGACCTGCACGCGCGAGCCGGTGCCGAGCAGATCCCAGATCTTCACCGTCTGCACCTTGTCGCATACCTGCACGCAGCGCAGGCACCCCACGCACTTGTTGTTTTCGCGGATGAGCGGCGTCGAGTAGTCGATGTCCTCGCGACGGAGCTGCTTGGGGAAGTGTTCACCGCGCATGTTGAAGTCGTTGGCGAGGGATTGCAGCGTGCAGTTGCCGCTGCGCGCGCAGTTCGTGCAGGAGGTCTCGTGCTGGGAGAGCAGCAGCCGCAGGTTCGTGCGGCGCGCCTGTCGCGCCTTTTTGCTGTTCGTATGGATGACCATGCCCTCCGCGACCACGTTGTCGCAGGCAGGGACAAGACGCTCCATGCCCTCGACCTCCACGCAGCAGATGCGGCAGGCGGCGATCTCGTTGAGATCCTTCAGGTAGCATAGCGTCGGGATGTTAATGTTGACACTCCTCGCCGCCTCCAGGATCGTTGTGCCCTCGGGGACGGTCACCGTCTTTTTGTCGATGGTCAGCGTTACCATGTTCCCGTCCTCCCTCCTCTGAACACGCCGTAGCCGAAGTGATCGCAGCGCAGGCAGCGCGAAGCCTCAGCGTACGCCTCCTCGCCGGTGAAGCCGCACTCGATGCACTTAAAGTCGCACTTGCGCTCCGCCGACTCGCGCTCGCTCGTGTTGATCCTGCCGTGGGGCGGTTTGTTGTTCAGACGCGGCGTCGGCACCTCGACGCCGACGTCGATCTCATGGTGGAAGCCGAGGTATTCGTCGATGTTCGCCGCCGCGACCTTGCCCGCCGCGATGGCGCGGATGGCGGTCGCGGGGCCGGTGACGCAGTCGCCGCCGGCGAACACGCCGTCCATATCGCCGAGTTGGCCGCTCGCCTCCGCGACGAATGCCCCGCGCTTGATCGTGATCTCCTCGGTCCGAAAACCCTGCGTCTCGATGCCCTGTCCGATGGCGACGACAATGAGGTCGGCGGGGATGCGCCGCTCGTCCCGCTGCGCCTGCTCGGGGCGCGGCCGGCCCGCCTTGTCCATCTCGCCGATGATCTGCGGCTTCGTCCAGAGCGCGGCGGCGTTCCCGTCCGCGTCCGTCTCGATGCGCGACGGCGCCTCGAGCGTGATCATCTCGACGCCCTCCGCCATCGCGCCCTCGACCTCCTCGGCGAGCGCGGTCATATCCGCGAGGCGACGGCGGTAGACGCAGGAGACTTTTTTCGCGCCAAGCCGCACGCTGCTGCGACACACATCCATGGCGACGTTTCCGCCGCCGATCACGACGACGTTCTTGCCCTTGAAATCCGGATACTCGTCATCACCGATGCCGCGCAGCAGCTCAACGGCGGAGATCACGCCTTTCGCGTCCTCACCCTCAATGCCGGTCTTCTTGTCCGTCTGCGCGCCGATGGCAATGTACAGCGCGTCATACTCCCGGCGCAGCGCATCGAAGGTGATCTCCGTGCCGACGTCGACGCCGATGCGCGCCTCGATGCCGGTGGAGAGGATCGACGCGATCTCAGCGTCCAGCTTTTCGCGCGGCAGGCGGTAGGCGGGGATGCCATAGCGCAGCATGCCGCCGAGCTTTTTGCGCTTCTCGTAAACCGTGACCTTGTGGCCCATGAGCGAGAGGTAATACGCCGCGCTCAGACCGCCGGGACCGCCGCCGATGACGGCGACGCGCTTGCCGGTCGGCGCAGCGTTTTCTGGGTTCGGCACATCGCCCGCGTTGTCGACGGCGTAGCGCTTGAGGCCGCGGATGTTGACCGCGTCGTCGATCATGTTGCGGCGGCAGCGTGCCTCGCAGGGATGCTCGCAAATGTAGGCGCAGGCGGTCGGGAAGGGGTTGTCCTTGCGGATGAGCCGCACCGCGTCGGCATATTTTCCGTATTTTACAAGCGTGACGTAACCGGGGATGTCCACGCCCGCGGGGCACAGGGCAACGCAAGGCACGGGGTTTTGCGCCGCGCCGAGACAGCGGTGGTACTTGACGTGCTCTTCGTAGTCGTCGCGGAAGCCCATGAGCCCGTCGAGCACGATGCGCGCGGCGTCGCGCCCAATGGCGCAGTCGGCGGTGTTGACGATGGTGCTTGCCGTGCGCTCGATGATGTCGACGGTCTCCATCGTCGCTTCGCCGTCGAGCACCTGCTCCATCACCGCGGCGAGCTGACCGAGACCCACGCGGCAGGGCACGCACTTGCCACAGGTCTGTGCGTGGCACAGCGTGAGAAAGTTTTTGGCGAGATCCACGGGACACAACCCCGGCGGACTTGCCGCAATGCGGCGCTCGACATCGCGGTACAGAGCGTCGATCACGGTCTGCGCGCGAGACGGCGTCATGATGTCAAGTCTGGACAAGCAGCATCTCTCCTTTTCGATTTTTGAACGGCACACCAGTACAGTTTTGCCTCCTGTATAGCAGAAAAGGCGCTCATTTGAGGGCAAATCTCCCAAATGAACACCTTTGTTCTAACTAAAAGCATACCATGCGCTGCGCGATGTGTCAAGCTTGCTTCCTCCAAAAAAAGGGCAGAAAAACTTACAAAGTGAACAAAAACAGATTGTCCGAAAAACAATCCATTGACAAATTCAAACATGGCAACTATAATATCTACTGTGAACAAAGGCGTTCATCTGGGTCAACTGCGCCCAGATGGGCGCTTTTTGTTTTACATTCTAATCTGTTTGCGTAAAGGAGAAGACTGAAATGAAGAAACTGACTGCTCTGGTTTTTGCCTTTTGTATGCTGCTTGCTCTTGCCGCCTGCGGCGGCGGGGCGAGTACGACGACCCCGAATACGTCCAATACGCCAACCGCCTCGGCTCCTGCCGCCACGGGCAGCAACTCCGCTACGCCTGCCGGAAATAAGGGGTTGACCGATGCGGAGCGCAGCAAGGCGTTTATCACGGTCGGCACCGGCCCGACCTCCGGCATCTACTATCCCATCGGCGGCGCGTTTGCCACGGCGCTCCAGAACTATGGCTATTCCACTTCCGCCGAAGCGACCAACGCCACCGGCCAGAACATCCAGAACATCCTTAACGGCGACTGTGAGATCGCCATCGCCATGCAAGATGCCGTCATGCAGGCATATACCGCCACCGGCGCGTATGAGGGCAAGGATCCCGCAACCGACTTGTGCGCCCTGATGCGCCTGTGGCCGAACTACGTCCAGCTCGTCACCACCAAGAACACCGGCATCACGAAGGTTGAGGATCTGCGCGGCAAGCGCGTGGGCGTCGGCGCGGCGAACTCCGGCGTGGAGATCAACGCGCGCATGATCCTTGCCGCCTATGGCATCACCTATGACGATATCACGCCGGACTACCTTGCTTACGGCGAGGCCATCGACAACATGAAGAACGGCCAGTGCGACGCGGTGTTTGTCACCTCGGGCCTTCCCAATGCGACGGTTATGGAACTGGGCGTGCAGTATGACATGGTTGTCGTTCCCATCGACGGTGAGGGCCGCGACAAGCTCGTCAGCGAGTATCCCTACTATGCCAAGAGCGTCATCCCCGCCAACACCTACAACAACACGGAGGACGTCGAGGGCGTTTTCGTCTACAACATCATGCTCGTGCGCAAGGACTTAAGCGACGCGATGGTCTACGATATGCTTACCGGCATCTTTGAGAACATTTCCACCATCAAGGCTTCCCACAACGCCGCAGACAAGAATATTGACATTACCTTTGGCGTCGATGACATCCAGCTCCCGCTGCATCCCGGCGCACAGGCGTTCTGGGCTGACAACGGCTACATCCACTGACACACCGCATGAGCGCTGCGGGAGACGACGCCGTTTCCCGCGGCCTCGGCATTGTATTCGGAAACATGGACAAAAGACTGCGCGGCGCACTGCTTGCCGTATTGGCGCTTGCTTTGCTGGGGGGCTTCGTTTGGTGGGCGTTTTTTGCGCCTGCGGGCAAGGTGCTTCGGCTCTACGACCGCGACCGGGAAACGGTGGTGTTCTCCGTGCCGATCCATACCGGGGACAAGCTCAAGCTGGAGATCGAACACTCCTTCGAGCATATTCCGTGGTATGAGTTCTATACCGTGCGGGAGGACGGAGCGTTCAACCTCGACGCCATCGCCGTGGCGGGCTACGGCGCGGGTATCCCCGCAGAAATGGACGTTCCGACCCGCGTCGCGGACGGGTTGGTTTGGATGGAGGATATCGACAGCGTCTTTCCGTACTTCTCGTGGATCACATCCGCGACCTATATGAAGGGGCTCTCCCTCAACGGGGAAGAGGTCTTTGACTTCCGCAGCCTGCCCGACGCCAGCAGGATACGCGGAGAAATCATTACAGTAAGGGGGAATCTCACAGGTGTCCGATCTTGAGAAGAATGCCGCCGCGATGTCGACGGACTCATCCGCGCCGGATACGGGCAAGGGCGCGGAGATCATGGAGAAATATGAAAAAGAATCCCGCACCCGCACGTTTGACGCAGAGTGGCTGAAAAAGCTGGTCTATTTTCTGTGCCTTGCGTTTACGCTCTATCACCTTGCCTACGCATCCGGTATTCGCGCATTGCAGATGGTCAACATCAAGCACCACGCCATCCACGTTGGCCTTATTCTGGTGCTGGGGTTCCTGCTGTATCCCGCCTTCAAGAAGTCCAGCCGCAAAAAAGTTGCATGGTATGACTGGATATTCGCCATCGTTTCCGCAGCGATGCCCGTGTATGTCTTCGTACGCTATCCGACGTTCATCTCAACGGGCTTTCAAGGCGAGACGATAGACATTATTTTTGGTACGATCCTTATTTTGCTGGTGTTGGAGTGCTCCCGCCGCCTGAGCGGCTGGGCGCTGCCGATCTTGTCGACCATTTTCCTGATTTACGCGCTCTACGGTCGCTCTTTCCCGGGAATCTTCCGGCACCGCGGCTATACCTGGCACCGCATCGTTACCTACCTGACTACGGATGTCTACGGCATTTACGGCACGTCGATCAAGGTGGCGGCGACCTACATCGTGTTGTTCATCATCTTCGGCGAGGTGATGAACAAGTGCGGTATGGGCCAGTTCTTCAACGACATTGCCAACGCGCTCGCCGGTCACACCAAGGGCGGTCCGGCGAAGGTTGCGGTGCTTGCCTCCGGCTTCCTCGGTTCCATCAACGGCTCGGCGGTTGCGAACGTCGTCACCACGGGCACGTTTACCATCCCGCTGATGAAGAAGACGGGCTACTCCAAGGAGTTTGCCGGCGCGGTGGAGGCGACCGCTTCCGTCGGTGGACAGCTCCTGCCGCCCATCATGGGCGCCGCCGCTTTTGTCATGGCGGAAACGCTGGGCGTCAAGTACGGCGTTATCATCAAAGCGGCGGTCATCCCGGCACTGATCTACTATCTCGGCATTATCATTCAGGTGCAGATGCGCGCCACCAAAGATAACCTCAACGGTCTGCCCAAGGAGCAGATGCCCAAGGTCAAGGACGTTATGAAGGAGCGCGGACATCTGCTTATCCCCATCGTGTTCCTGCTCTATATGCTGATTTTCAGCGGCGTGACGGTCATCCGAGGCGCGTTCTGGACGATTATCGTCACCATCGTCGTGGCGGAACTGCGCCCCATCAGCCGCATGAGCTTCAAGGATATCTGTGACGCCTTTGTCGCCGGCGCGAAGTCCACGGTGTCCGTGGCGATGGCGTGCGCCTGCGTCGGAATTATCGTTGGCGTCTGCGGCATGACGGGCTTCGCGCTCAACGTCGCCCACGCGATCATCAGCATCGGCGAGCAGAGCCTGATGCTCACGCTGCTCTTCACGATGGTCACCTGCATGATCCTCGGCATGGGCCTTCCGTCTATTCCGTCGTACTTGATTACCGCGACCATCGCCGCGCCCGCGCTCGTTGAGCTCGGTCAACCGGAGATCGCGGCGCACATGTTCTGCTTCTACTTCGCCATGTTCGCGAATCTGACGCCGCCGGTGGCGCTGGCGTCGTTTGCGGCGGCAGGGCTTTCCGGCGGAAATCCGATGAAAACAGGCTGGCAATCCGTGAGACTGGCATTGGCGGGCTTCATCGTGCCGTTTATGTTCGTCTATAATCCCCAACTGCTGTTGGAGAATGTCACACTAATCACAGGCATTCAGGTCGTTGTCACCGCATGCATCGGCGTGGTGCTGATCGCGGCGGCGGTCGAGGGATACCTGTATGGACGAATGCATGTGGTTTTGCGGATCATTGCGGGCATCGGTGCATATCTACTGATCGACAGCGGGCTTTTGACCGATGTGATTGGTATTGCCTGTCTCGTCATTATCGTTCTCGCGCAAAAATTCATATTCCACAAAAATACGCCGCAAGCAAAAGCGGCATAGCGGAAGAAAATGCTTCGGTGTGAACCGGAGCATTTTCCCTTTTCACCTTGCGGCAATTCTGCTATAATGCCATATCATAGTAGATTCTTTTCCATTCTGCGAGGGGCTTATGAACAAAAAGGCTGAACGGAAACTATTAAGCACGCTTGCGCATGCGCTGCATGAGCGCGCTCTTGCGCCGGATGAACGCGCCGCGGCGGAGCGGCTGCGCGAAACCGGGACGCTTGCGCGCTTGAGCGCCATGCTCCCACCGCGGGAGCGGCTTTTGTGCGGCGACGTGGCCGAGGCGTGCGCGCCGCTTCTCGGCGATGCGCCGGAGCGGGGGTGGTGCGCGTTTTGCTACGATTTCATCCGCACGCGCATGTACCCGCAGGGCCGCTTTGCGCCAAACGCGGGCGGCTATGAGCGCGGCGCGCTGACTCTTTTGACCGTGCTGCAGGTTTTGCTTGACCTGGAGCGGCACTCGCTGCCCTTCGACCCGATGCGCGACTTCGCGTTCCTGACACGCGAGGAGTATGAGGCGTGTGACCACGCCGCGGAATATGAACGCTTTCTCGCATCCTTCCATGATGAATATATCTATGAGCTGATGCGCCTCGGCGATGAGGTGACGCCGTACCGCACGCTTGGTCATATCGCCGGTGTACACCACATCGCCCTGACCGTTGCACACGGTATCCACGCGGCGGGGGGAGAGGTCGACCTCGCGCTGGTTTCCGCGGCGGCGGCGGCGCACGACCTCGGTAAATACGGCTGCCGCCCGGGCGAGGCGGTGCCGCACCTGCACTATTACTACACCGGCTATTGGCTGGAAAAGCGGGGACTGAACGCGATCAGCCACATTGCCTCCAACCACTCCACATGGGATCTGGAGCTTGACGCGCTGTCCGTGGAGTCGCTGTGCCTTATCTATGCGGACGTGCGCTGCAAGCAGGACCGCGACGCGCAGGGAAACGAGATCACCGCTATCTACTCGCTTTCCGACGCTTTCGACGTCATTTTGAAAAAACTGGAAAATGTCGACGCCGCCAAGCACCGGCGCTATGAGCTGGTTTACAGCCGTCTGCAGGACTTCGAGCGCTATCTCCGCTCGCTGGGTGCGGACGTGGAGCTCAAAAACGCGCCGGGCGTGCCGGAGAAGCCGAAGGACGCCGCGCTGATGACTTCCGAGGAAGCGGTGGAGCGGCTGATGCTGCTCTCGATGGAGCATCACCTGCGTTTGATGAACCAGCTCTCCAGCGAGCGGAAATTCGGCAACATCATCGAGGCGGCGCGCGCCAGCCGCGACTGGAAGCAGCTGCGGGTCTATCTCAACATTTTTGAGGAATACTGCACCTACCTCTCCGCGCGACAAAAGACGCAGGCGCTTGCGTTCCTCTATGAGCTGTTGAGCCATCGCGAGGGCGATATCCGCCGTCAGGCGGCAAGCCTGATCGGGCAGATCATCGCGCGCTTCCACCTCGTCTACCGCAAGCGTCTGCCGGAGGACGCACCCTCCGATCCTGCGGAGGAGGTGCCCTTTACCCTCTGGGAGGAGTATCTGGACAAGATCATCCAACCCGACCACAAAACTACGGCGCAGCAGCGCTCACACATCGGCTACACGCTCAAGCTCGTCGTGGACGCGCTGCTGCGCAGCGGACGGCCGGAAACGCTGCCGCGCTTCGTCGGCGCGCTGCTGAAGTATTATGATTCCCCCGAAGAGAAGTCTCCGGATACCGCATTCACCCTGCTCGATGCCATCCAAAGCCTGCCGCCGCGCTTCTACGATGAAACGACGCGAGCGCGGCTCGTTGAGTTTGCCGCATACTTCGCTTTGTATGGCGACACCCGCTTGCAGACGGCGGCGTTGCTCTACCTTCAGGAGGCGGAGCGTCCGCTCGCACGCGAGGACCCGCAGCTGCGGCGTATTGCGGAAATTGCGCGCCGCGGCAGCGCGGACGAGGGGCTGACGCTGCAATATCTCCGCTACTGTATTTTGCGTCGCGCGGGCGAAGATGTCTCTGCCTATCGCGAGGTCTTTGAGGGCTCGCGGGACGTGACAGGCGAGATATTCCTCGACAACCTCAAAACCGCGACGCCGTGGGTCAATAAGGTCGTGGGCGTTGATATCCTGAAAGAGCAGGCAGGCCGGAACAAAACAGACAATATCCTGCACATCTGCACGCACTTTTCCAATCTCATCAAGGTTTCCGAGCGCGTCGTGGTGCGTCACGCCGCGGGCGATGCGCTGCTGGAAACGCTGCCGTCGCTTCGGCGTGAGCAGCGCAATGAAGTCGTGGTTGAGCTTGGCAAGGGCATCGAGCTGGGGCAGTACGCCATCTCCAAATATATCCCCGATTATTTGGGCCGCGCGGTGCTATTGCTGCATCCCAGCGAGCTGGACGAACAGGTGCTGTGGCTCAGGCAGCTGCTCGGCTCGCCGACGGACAGTGCTGTTGCCGGCGCACTTCGCACGATCGGCGTCATATTGCAGCACTACGAGGCATATCGCGGCCGCTTTGCCGAGCCTGATGCGCGCTGCACCGCGCGCAAGCACGAGCTGATCGGATTGCTGCTGCAGGGGCTTGCGCACTACCGCGAGGCGGTGCGCCAGGAGGCTCTGCTGATTTTCGGCCAGCTGTTTGACGGCGGAGCGCTCGGCATGGAGGAGCGCGCCCAACTCTTCACGCTCTGCTGCCGCAAGCTGCTTTTCCTCATCGACGACACACAGGAGCAAGACGCTCTGACGTTCTTCTACCGCGCCTCGGCGCTGCTGCACATCGACCGTTTTCTCACGGTATACCGGCTCGAGCATGGGGCGTTTCACTTTGAACGACCCCGCAAGATCGCGTTCTTTCCCGGAACGTTCGATCCATTCACGCTCTCCCACAAGGGTATCGTGCATGAGATCCGCGAGAAGGGCTTTGAGGTCTATCTCGCCGTGGACGAGTTTTCATGGTCGAAAAAGCCGCAGCCCCATCTGCTGCGCCGTCAGATCATCAATATGTCGGTGGCGGGGGATTTCCATGTGTACCTGTTCCCGGATGATATTCCCGTGAACATTGCCAATCCCGATGATCTTAGGCGTTTGCGGGAGATTTTTGCCGGGCGGGATCTCTATCTTGTTGTGGGAGCGGACGTTATTGCGGGCGCTTCGGCGTACCGAAAAGAGCCGGAGCCGTATTCCGTCCACTCACTCAATCATATCATCTTCACCCGTCCCGACCAACCGAAGCTGCCCTCGAAACAGGAACTGCGCCTCAGCGGCGATGTGATGGAGCTGCGATTGCCGCCGGAACTAGAGGATATCAGCTCCACGCGCATCCGCGAAAATGTGGATCAGAACCGCGATATCTCGCATTTTATCGACCCGATCATACAGGATTTCATCTATCAGAACGGGTTATACCTGCGCGACAGCCAGGATAAGCCGCTGCTCACGCCCTCGGATATTGCGTTCGAGTGGCTGGCGCCTCCCTACGGCGACTTGAAGCATCCCGCGCTCGCCGAGGCGGCGCAAAGCGGCGACGAGCTGCTGGTGCTGCGGCGCGGGGAAAAGCGCGTGGGCTTCGCGACCTGGCGCTATCTTGGCGCGACGGAGTTGTTCGCGGCGCTGGGTGACGCCGCGTTGAGCGACCGCGTGCGGCTGCGCGCGGCGGGAAAAACATTGTTCATCACCGGCGTCTATGCCGACGGAGACGACGCGCAGCTTCTCGCGAGCGAGGTGCTGGCGCGCTCGCTGCAGGAGGACTGCGTCTATGCCCTCTGCCGGCTGCGCGGCGGGATCGGCGCGGCGCTGGAGGAGCTGTTGACGCGGCAGGGCTTCGTCCGGCGCGAAAGCGGCGAGGCGCTGCTTGAGGTGGATATGCGCGCGCCGACGGTGCTGATCCGCAACCTCGAAACGGCGATCCAGGAGCCGCTTGTCCGTGACGCGCGGGTGACCGCCGCCATTGTGCGGGGACACGAGCGATTGCAGCACGCCCTGACGGGGCTGTATCCCGGGTCGCTGGTGCTGACGCTCTCGTCCGACGTGATTCACCAGCGCCTTTTGGAGCGCGTGACGGCGTTCAACCATGTGCCCGACACGCCTACTGAGCCGCGTACGTTGGGCGAGTGCATGTGCGTACCCTTCGGCAAGATGCTGCGCGGACGCATCCTGCCCAACACCGTCACCAAGACCATCCACACCGACAAGGTCTATGAGCCGGATCTCCGCTCCAGCCGTATCGAGGCGTTTCCCTATTATCCGCCGATCCCGTGCCAGGTGCGGACGATCCGATCCTTCGGCCGGCCCGTTATCCTCGTGGACGACGTGATGCATCCCGGTACGCGCATCCGTGCTCTTGATCCGCTGCTGCGGCAGGAGAATATTGATATCCGCATGGTGCTCGTCGGCTTGCTCTCCGGGCACGGACGCGATCTGATGCGCGAGCAGAACCGTCCGGTGGACGGCGCGTATTTTGTGCCGACACTGCGCCAGTGGTTTATCGAGTCGACGCTCTATCCGTTCATCGGCGGCAACACCGTCCGCCGCGCGAGCGCGCCGGTACCGGGGTTGCTGCCCGGCGTGAACCACATTCTGCCCTATGCCGCGCCGCCCTACCAGGGCGAGTGCCCGGACTGGGCGGTGTTTGCGCTGTCCCGCTGCTGCCTGGAGTCGGCGCGCGACCTGATGCTGGCGCTGGAAGCGGCGTACCGCGAACTGTACGCGCGCAATCTGACGCTCAGCCGGCTCAGCGAAGCGGTCATCCTGCCGCTGTGCCCCGACAAGGGCGCATGCCTGCATTATGATCCCAGCCTCGCCGCGTCGGTGTATCTGGAAAATGATTTGGAGCAGCTCATGAGGAGTGCCGGACTATGAACGATTACATTGAAAAAAACGGCTTGACCTATTTTCTTGTCGAAGGCGATCCCGTTCTCGGGCGCGGGAGCTTCAAGGCGAACCATCCGGGACAGCTCGCCGCGCCGCACGGTCTGAGCGTGCTGGACGCCTCGCGCCTGCCGGCGTTTGCGCCGAACAAGGCGCTGCAAAACGCGCTTGCCGCGGGAAAGCTGACCGTCGTGAACCGCAGCCGTCCCCGATGGAAGCGGCTGCTCGAACCGCCCAAGACGGGTAAAAAACGTGTGAATATCCTCGCCATCGGGGACGTCGGCTCGACGCTGCTGACGGGGCTCAAGCTCCTCGGCGGCGACGTGATCGAGTCCATCGGCATCTGCGACCTCTCGGAGCAGATCACCGCACGCTGGGAGTTTGAGATGGGGCAGGTGTCCTTGCCGTGGAACTACAGCGCATTCCCCGAGGTGGAGGTCGTGGACACGGTGCATCTTTTCGACTGCGATGTGTTGGTGTTCGTCGCGTCCAAGGGTATCCCGCCGGTGGGCTCGGGCGTAAAAGATGTGCGCATGGCGCAGTTCGAGAGCAACGCCGCCATCGTGCGTCACTATGCGCGCATGGCGCGGGAAAAGGAGTTCCGCGGTCTCTGGGCGGCGGTATCCGACCCCGTCGACCCGCTGGCAAAGGTCGCGTATCTGGAGAGCAACACAAACGAGAACGGCGAATGGGACGGCATGGGGCTTTTGCCCGAACAGGTGCAGGGCTACGGCCTCGGCGTGATGAACGCCCGCGCCGCGTACTATGCAAAGCACAACGCGCGTTTCGCGTCGTTTCTGACCGACGGGCGAGCTTTCGGTCCCCACGGCAAGGGGCTTTGGATCGCAAATTCGCTCACCGGCTACGACGACGCGCTCTCGCGCGAGCTGACGGAGCTGACCGTAACCGCTAACCTCAAAATGCGGGAGCTGGGCTTCAAGCCCTACGTCGCGCCGGCGCTCTCGTCGGGGGCGCTCAATCTGCTGCTGACGCTGCGAGGCGAGTGGCACTACGGCTCGGTGTTTCTGGACGGGGTCTATATGGGCTGTAAAAACCGCTATACCACCGCGGGCATTGAAACGGAGCTTCTTAAGCATATCCCCGACGCGCTCTACGCGCACATCGAGGACGCGGTGACTGAGCTGAAGGGTATCATCTGATATGAAACTGACCGTCATCTATCTCCCCGCCGACAGGACGGAGGACGACGCGCGGCTGCGCGGCGTGCTGCAAAGCGCGTTGGACAGCGCAACATACGACGAGTACACGGATGTGGACGCGCTGCCCGACTTGCGGGGGCTGCGGCTGTTGTTCGCTGTTGCGCTGGGACAGTATGGGATCAATACCGCGTGCGCAAGGCTGCTGCTGCGTCTGCGCGAGGAACCGGACATGCTGAACGGCTGCGTTTCGGCGCTGCTGGTCGACGCGCAAGGCGACCTCTACACCAAGTCGGCTGCGTCGGAGCTGGCGCTGGCAATCAACAGCGCCGGCAGCGCGCTGCTGGGGCGGCCGCTGGTGGAGGCGACCGGCTCGCTCAGAAACTTCTGTGTACAGGCAAAAAACCTCGGCACCGACCTCATGGGCGCGTACCGCGCCGCGGCCCGCGAACTGGCGGGACGTCTGCAAAACGAGACGTTTGCTGGACGGGAGAAACCTGCGCTTCTGGCACTGCACGCCTCAAGCTATCATGTGTCAAACACGATGCAGCTCTGGAGCGAGGTGAAGGAGCGCCTCGGCGGCAGCTGTAAAGTGGAGGAGATCGGGCTGCGCAACGGAGCGGTGTCTGACTGTTCCGGCTGTCCCTACACCGCCTGCCTGCACTTTGGCGAGAAGGGACGCTGCTTTTACGGCGGACTGATGCAGGACGAGGTCTGGCCCGCGGTGCGCCGCTGCGACGCGGTGGTGCTGCTGTGCCCAAACTACAACGACGCGCTCTCGGCAAACCTGACGGCGTTCATCAACCGCATGACGGGGCTGTTTCGGCAGACTCGGTTTTACGATAAGGCAGTGTTTGCCATCATCGTCTCCGGATACTCCGGAGGGGACATCGTCGCCCGACAGGTGCTGGACGCCATGAACATGAACAAATCCTTCTATCTTCCGCCGCGCTTCGCACTCATCGAGACGGCGAACGATCCCGGCGAGGCGCTGGCTCTGCCGGGGATCGACGCGCGGTTGGACGAGTTTGCCGAACGTATGAAGAAGACGCTTTATGAAGGGGAGGGCGCTCAGCATGCTGAATTATGACCCGATGAAATATGCCTACCCATCCCACAGGAACGTCGTCTATGCACGTCGCGCGATGGCGTGCACGTCTGTCCCGCTGGGCGCGGAGATCGGACTCGACGTGATGCGCCGCGGCGGCAACGCCGTGGACGCCGCTGTCGCGATGGCGGCGGCGATGCCGCTCCTTGAACCGACCAGCAACGGGATCGGGAGCGACTGCTTCGCGCTCGTTTGGATCGAAAAGGACAAGAGACTCTACGGTCTCAACGCCAGCGGCGTCGCGCCGATGATGCTGTCTCTCGACATATTCCGCGAAAAGGAATTGACCGCCGTGCCGCGCGACGGATGGCTGCCGACGATGGCGCCCGGCGCGCCTGCCGGCTGGGCGGAGCTGAACCGCCGCTTCGGCACAAAGCCGCTTGCCGAGCTGTTTGCGCCAGCGATCTCCTACGCGCGCGAGGGCTGCCCGGTACCGGTTGAGGTGGGAAGCCACTGGGCCGCCGGTGCGCGCCGCGTGAGACGGGCGGCTGAAGCGGACGCCGCGCCCTATCAAGGTTGGCTGAGGGCGTTTACGAAGCCGGACGGCACATCGTATCAAGCGGGCGATCTCTTTCATTGGGATGATTTTGCCGACACGCTGGAGGAGCTGGCGGCGACGGACTGTGAGAGCCTGTACCGCGGCGTACTGATGGAGCGGTTGATCGCATTCAGTCGTGAAACAGGCGGTTACTTCTGCGAGGACGATCTGCGGAATTACCGCCCTGAATGGGTGGAGCCCATCACGGCGGACTACAAGGGCTATACGGTCTGCGAGATCCCGCCGAACGGTCACGGGATCACGGCGCTGATGGCGCTCAATATCCTAAAGGGGCTTCTGTTGCCGGAGAATCGCGAGAGCGCGGACGCCTACCACAAGCAGCTTGAGGCGATCAAGCTCGCGTTCGAGGACGCGCGTGCCTACGTCGCCGACCCGCGCTATATGAAAACGAAGGTTGCGGATATGCTCAGCGACGGCTATGCGGCAAAGCGCCGCGCGCTGATCGGCGAGCGGGCGCTTCTGCCGACAGCGGGCGACCCGTCGAGCGGCGGCACGGTATATCTCTGCACCGCGGACCCGTTCGGCAATATGGTCTCGTTTATTCAAAGCAACTACATGGGCTTCGGCTCGGGCATCGTGATCCCCGGTACGGGTATTTCCCTCCAAAATCGCGGCGCAAACTTCTCACTCGACCCCAAAAGCGACAACTGCGTCGCGGGCGGAAAGAAGTCCTACCACACGATTATCCCCGGCTTTCTGATGAAAGACGGCGAGGCAGTGGGGCCGTTTGGCGTGATGGGCGGCTTTATGCAGCCGCAGGGGCATGTTCAAGTAATTGTCAACACCGTGGACTACCACATGAATCCGCAGGAGTGCCTGGACGCCCCGCGCATGCAATGGACCGGCGGCCGGCATATCCAGCTTGAGCGTGAGGTCGGCGCGCATATCGCCTCGGAGCTTGCGCGAAGAGGGCACGAGATTGAGGTTTTGAATACCAATTCCGCCATGGGCCGCGGTCAAATCATCTGGCGCACGGAAAACGGGTTGCTCGTCGGCGGCACGGAGCCACGCTGCGACGGTATGGCTGCGGCGTGGTGAAGTGTGCTGAAATGAGAATGAAAGCTGCTGGAAGTGTTATCAATTATTTTGTATTGAACTCACTCGCCGATCGTGCTCGCTGCTGCAAAGAAAGCCGTGTTGCTGCAAAGAACAGCTGGGTACCCTTGTACATTACGCTCTCTTGTGGTAAACTGTCATTAATTTAGAGGGGAAAACATCGCCAACGGGGGTGACATGAATGCCGAGAGATGAGGTTCTGGATATGCAGGTGCGTATTTTCCGCAAGTTCGGAACGCGTCATCACATTGCGCCCAAGGAAACGCTCTCCATTTTTGAGAAATTCGACATTCTCGGTTTCATCTCCGAATGCTATGAGCTGCTCCATGTCAGCGGCGACGAATGCGTCCTCGACGATATCGACGGAATCCTGCACAGCCGGGGGTATCAGCTATGACCTTGCAAGACGGACAGATTCTGTATTACGGCAGCTATGTCGGCGTGGAGCAGATCGACTTGTCGATGGGCAGCTACAACAAGGACTTCGGCAAGGGCTTTTATATGACGACGGACGAACGGCAGGCGCAGCGTTTTGTCGGACCGTCGATTCGCAAGGCGATCCGGCAGAACAAGGTTCCCGCGGATAGGGATTACGGTTTTGTTTCCGTGTTCCGCTATCACGCTGGACAGCGCATTGTGTCTTACACCTTCGATACGACCGACAGGCTCTGGCTGCAGTTCATCGCCATGAACCGTTTGGGCGGTCACGCAAGGTTTGAGAATCTGGTGCGGCTCAAAGCCATTCTCGACAACGATTTGATCACGGGCAAGGTCGCAAACGACCAGACGAACGAGACCATTACCGCGTATCTGAGCGGCGCCTATGGCGCGATGGACGATGACCGCGCAATCGAGTTTGCCATCTCCCAACTTCGCCCGGATCGTCTGACCGACCAGCTCTGCTTCCGAAGCGAGGCGAGCGTTCAAACGCTTGAGCCGATTGAGGTGTATCGCTATGATGTCTGAACGTCAGCTTTGGTGCGCCGATACGACGCTTTCGCTCGCGGTTCAGATCGCGGCGGAGGAGACCGGCGCGTCCGAACAGGAGCTTTTGAAAAAAATTGCCGCCTCGCCCGCCTATGATGCTCTGTACGACGAGGGGACAAAGCTGTGGGCGACCGGCCCTGCGTATCTGCTCGACTATATTTGGAGCCTGGGCGTAGTGTAGGATCCAATAACGGTAGAGTTCTTATTATAGGTACAGGCTTGTGGCACCAAAAAGGCGTTAGAACCAAAGTCCTACCTTTTTTGGGCTTTGGAACTTACCCCGTTTTTGCTAAGCGCTTGCTAATTGGGACCTCAAAAATGGCCTAATATTGTTTGATATTTCCCTAACACCGGATAACACGAAAAACCGCCCAATCCCGCATGAATAAATGGATTGAACGGTATTCGACAGTATGAAGAAACACCCCGTAAAATGACACTTCGAATGCTCCTAAGCGGTAGGTCGGAGGTTCGAATCCCCTCTGGGGTGCCAAAAAGAGGAAGCAGCCGATGGCTGCTTCCTCTTTTTGCGTCTTTCTTGCTTACTTTTTCTTGCCCTGGTTGGCAACCGCCTGCATCTTGGCGGCAATCGCCTCCTGGTCGCCGAGGTAGTAGTGCTTGACGGCCTTGAAGTTGTCGTCAAACTCATACACCAGCGGCACGGCGGTGGGGATGTTCACGCCGAGGATCTCGTCCGGGGTCAGGTCGTCGAAGTACTTGACCAGCGCGCGGAGCGAGTTGCCGTGGGCGGCGATGACGACGCGCTTACCGGCGGCCATCGCGGGCTTGATGACCTCGTTGAAGTAGGGCACCACGCGCTCGATGGTGGTCTCCAGGCTCTCGTTGGCGGGCAGGTTCTTGGGGTCGACGTCGCGGTACATCGCCTGCTTGGTGGCACTGCGGTCGTCGTTCGCGTCCAGCTCGGGCGGCTTCACGTCGAAGCTGCGGCGCCAGATCTTGACCTGCTCCTCGCCGTACTTCTCGGCGGTCTCCGCCTTGTTGAGGCCCTGCAGGGCGCCGTAGTGGCGCTCGTTGAGCTTCCAGCTCTTGATGACGGGCAGCCAGGCGCGGTCCATCTCATCGAGGGTAATGTTCAGGGTGTGGATGGCGCGCTTGAGGTACGAGGTAAAGCAGATGTCGAAGTCATAGCCCTCGGCTTTGAGGGTCTGACCGGCGGTCTTGGCCTCCTCGCGGCCCTTGTCGCTGAGGTCCACGTCCATCCAGCCGGTGAACAGGTTCAGCTTGTTCCATTCGCTCTCGCCATGGCGGAGCAGCACGAGTTTCATCATATCGGTGTATTCCTTTCCTGTTAAATGGATTGTTTCGCGTGGGCCTATTGTAATACGGAACGGCGTATTTTGCAAACACTTCTTGCATTGACTTGCACTTTTGCGAAAAGTGTCGTAAAATACCCGTCGCGAGACGTGAAGCAAGCTCGCAAAGAACGGAGAACAACATGAAACGCAACCTGACTCGATTGATCTGCGCCCTGCTGGCGCTGATGCTGCTGTGCGTCCCGCTGCCGCCCGATGCGCAGGCGGCGGACACCACCTCAAAACTGATCGCATTTACCTTTGACGACGGGCCGGGCGAATCCACATCCCGGCTGCTGGACGGTCTGGAGGAGCGCGGCGTGGTCGCCACCTTTTTCATGAACGGCAGCAACGGCGGCAACGGGCTGCGCCGACACAGTGACCTGCTGGCGCGGATGATCGCCCTCGGCTGCCAGACCGCCAACCACACCGACCGCCATCTTCAATTCCTCCGCCTTACCACCGGCGAGATGCGCAAAGAGGTCAGCGCCGTACAGGGCTATCTCTACGAGGCGGCGGGCGCGCCGTTCACCGATCTGGTGCGCGTACCCTACGGGCAGAACAGCGCGGCCATCCGCGCAGCCGTCGACCGCCCGATGATCCTCTGGAGCGTGGACACGCGCGACTGGGAATCCCGGAACGCCGACGCGGTGTGCGCGGCGATTCAGAAAGACGCCTTTGACGGCGCGATTGTGCTGATGCACGACATCTACGATTCCACCGTCGACGGCGCGCTCCGCGCCATTGATCTTCTGCGCGAGGACGGCTACGAATTTGTCACGGTGTCCGAGCTGTTCCGCCGCCGCGGCATCGAGCTGGAGAATGGCCGCGTTTACCGCAGCGCCCCCAACGAGGGCGTGACGCTGGACGCTTACGGCGCGCCGGAGCTGACCGTGACCGCCGACGATCTCGAGGGCGTCACCTACGTGACCGTCGCGTCCGAGGACGAGGAGCTTACCTTCCGCTACACCACCGACGGCTCCGCGCCTACCCTCGCCAGCCCTACCTACACCGCACCGCTGGAGCTGATGGACAACGCCGAGCTCCGCGTGGTCGGCTATGACCGCTTCGCCACCCGCACGAAGGAGGCGAGCTGTTCCATCGCCGCCCGCGTGGCAAAGCCCCAGATCATCGAGGAAACCAACGGCGCGATCCGCCTCTACTGTGACACGCCCGACGTGACCTATTACTGCACCACCGACGGCAGCGATCCCCTGACCGCAGCCACCGCCTGCACGGAGCCCATTCAGACCAGCGAGCTGACGCGGATCATCGCCCGCAAGGGCGACATGCAGCCCAGCCTGGAGCTGACGGTGGTCAGGATGGCCCACGGCTCTCTTTTCCGCGACGTAACGCCCAACGCCTCCTACCTTGAGGCGGTGGACGACGTGGTGGAGCGCGGCCTCATGTCCGGCACCGATGGCTGGCGCTTTTCCCCGCAGCGCACCATCAGCCGCGCCGAGATGGCGGCTATCCTCTACCGTCTGGCAGGCAAGCCAACGGCGGAAGCGCCCGACGCCTTTTACGACGTACCGGAGGACGAGTGGTACACCGGTGCGATCGGCTGGGCCAACGCCTCTGGTGTGCTGCAGGGCGTCAGCCCGCACTATTTCCGCCCCGACGTCGCATTGAGCCGCCAGCAGGCCGCGGTGGCGCTGTACCGCTTCGCCGTCTACGCCGGTTTGAGCACCAAGCTCCCGACCGGTGCGGAGGTCTCTTTCCCCGACGCGGACGACTACGCACAGGAGGCGCTGCGCTGGTGTGCCGCGCACGACATTCCCTGCCGCGGACGGACGGCGCTCACCGCGCCGATCTCCCGCGCCGACTGGGCCGTGATGCTCAACGCGTTCTGCAAACTCCTTCCGAACTGAAAAAACAGCCCCTTTCGGGGCTGTTTTTTGTTCGTCAGGTTCCGAGCCACACGGCGTCCACCGCGTGGGGCAGCAGGTCGCCCAGCGTGGTGTGCACCGCCTCGCCGTTTCCGTTGAGGCAGATGATCTCCAGCTTCGGCCCGCCGAACTCGTTGAGCACCTGACGGCACGCGCCGCAGGGCCAGCAGTAGTCCTCGCAGCGGCCGGCGATGACGATGCGCTTGAACTTGGTGTGTCCCTCGCTCACCGCCTTGAACGCCGCGGTGCGCTCGGCGCAGTTGGTGAGGCCGTAGCTGGCGTTTTCGATGTTGCAGCCGCCGTAGACCGCGCCGTCCTCGCACTCCAGCGCCGCGCCCACCGGGAAGTGGGAATAGGGGATATACGCCTTGTCCAGCATTGCGGTCGCCAGTTCGATCAGCTCTTTCTCCGTTGCCATAGGGATACCTCCTCTTAAATAATAATGGTCTACCAGTCTACCGTGTGCGCCGCGTCGTTGGGCCGCACGTCGATATCCATGATGTCCTCCGCGTTATAGAATTGCAGGTACTTGCTCCGCGCGTGGCGCAGCGTCGTTCCGTCGGGGTGCAGGCGGTCGCAGATGACCGCGCAGATGTCCGGCTTGATGTAGCTGAACGAGCTGGTGCCGACGCTCGCGAACACACGGAAGCCCTGCCCTTGCAGGTACTGGAAGATCGGGCCGGTCTTTTTCCAGTCGTCTCCGTCGGGGCGCCCGCCGTGGGGATAGAACAGGATCGTCGTCGGGCCGACCAGTGAGCCGACCTCGTCCGCCCAGCGCTCGGTGTCGTTGATGACGGTCTGGAGCGGCTTGCTGGCAAGGCGGATGTGGCCCCAGGTGTGGGAGCCGAACGTCCAGCCCGTCTCCTTGAGCCGCTCGATGACCGGCTTGACCGCCTCGATCTCCGCGGCGCGGTAGGCTTCAAATGCGGGACGCTCGGGGCTGTCCTTGGCGATGTCGCGGTCGTCCTGTGTGCGGTAACCCAGGATACCCTGATAGCCCGTCAGCGAGAAGATCGCCTTCGCGCCGTTGAGAGAGAAGTCGGGGTGCTCATAGACGAAGGTGTCGAGGATCGGCGTCGCGTCCAGCTCCTTGGTCAGGAACTCCTCGCCGGTATAGGGATCGGTGCACGCCGCCCAGATCTCGCCGTCGTCGCCGACGACCAGCTTCGAGGTGAAGCCCTCTTCCAGCATATAGGGATAATAGTTCACGTCGTCAAACGAGATGACCAGCGGTTTCTTGCCCTCGGGCAGCATGAGCGTGTTGCGCTGCATCCGCTGCTCGCCGTTTTCGTTGGTGTACTCGCTCCACACGTCCTCCATGCGGACGAGGATGTAGCCCCGGTCGTAGACGCTCTGCAAGATCTTGTTGTACTCGTCCACCGTCACCATCCAGTCGTCGAGGCCGTATCGCTGCGCCTGCGACGCGCCGCTTTCATGGAAGGCGTACTTCGGGTAGGCGATGATGGGGTGGAAGAACAGGTGCTCCACCACCTGATCCGGCCCCCACGCCTGCGTGAGCTGCTCCGGTTTCCAGTAGTTCTTCACCGCGTCGTAGGGGTCGTCGTACTGCGGCGCCTCCGGCGCCGCCGTTTCCTCCGGCTCCGCGGCCTGTTCGGTCTCCGCCGCCGCGTCGGCGTCCGGTGTGTCGGCGGGGGTCTGCACGCTCTCCTCCGGCGGCGCGGCCGTCTCCTCGCCCTTGCCGCCGCAGGCGGTGAGCAGGCCGAGCAGCATCACAAACGTCAGCAGCAGTGCTGCGCTTCTTTTCATCGTCTCATTTCCTTTCCTGTGTGCTGTCGACAGTATATCAGATTCTTTCCTTGTTTTCCACAGGAAAATACATTTAGCACTCTCGACGTGAGAGTGCTAAAATTCATAGTCCGTTCATAAAAAGATGTATTTTTGTTCACAGGTCGTGGTTATACTCATAATTGTCCGAAGGGGAAAGGAACCGGAGGGCAGAAACATAAACTACCGCGCAAGCGGCGACCATAATAAGGAGGTTTTCATCATGTTTGAACTCAGACCTTTTGACCACAGAAACAACCGTGCGATGCGCACCTACGATCCGTTCCGCGAGATGGAGGAGATGGAGCGCGCGTTCTTCGGCCGTCCGTTCGGCGGCGAGCGCGGCTTCTCCGGCCTGACGGAGTTCAAGACCGACATTCAGGACAAGGGCGACAGCTACCTGCTCGAAGCCGATCTGCCGGGCTTCAAGAAGGAGGACATCCACATCGACCTCGACGGCGACACCATGACCATCAGCGCCGAGCGCCACAGCGACCATGAGGAGAAGGACAAGGAGGGCAATTACCTCCGCTGCGAGCGCAGCTACGGCAGCTATCAGCGCTCCTTCGACGTCAGCGGCATCGAGGAGAGCGGCATGAAGGCGGAGTACGCCGACGGCGTGCTGAAGCTGACCCTGCCGAAGAAGCAGCAGACGGTCTCCAGCGCCCGCCGCATCGAGATCCAGTAAAAGTCGAACACGAAAAGCCCGTTCCTTGCGGAACGGGCTTTTTGCTGCTTACAGCAGCGTTTCCACGTCGTAGCGCGCGTGGAGCAGCGCCCAGTTCTGCGGCATGGCGCGCATGAGATTCCAGTATCCCGCGCCCCGCAGGCCGTACTCGCGGATGAGCCGCAGCTTGGCGTCCATGCTCCGCGCGTCCTCGAACCAGACGACGTGCTCCCGCCCGCCGCGGTCGGTGTAGTAGAAGTAGGGCGACTGCGCGGTTTCGTCGTACAGGATCTCCGCGCGGCGGCGCAGCGCCAGCTCCACGGCGTACTGCGGGGAGATGGACTCCGCCCGCGTCTGCCCCTGCACATAGGGCAGCGGCCAGTCGTAGCCGTAGAGCGGCACGCCCAGGAAGATCTTCTCCCGTGGGATGACGCGCACGGCGTAGTCCAGCACCGCGCGCACCTGCGGGATCGGCGCCACCGCCATCGGCGGGCCGTAGGTGTAGCCCCACTCGTAGGTCATCAGCAGCACCGCGTCCGCCGCCGCGCCCAGCAGCGCGTAGTCGTGCGCCTCGTACAGCAGCCCCGGCTGGTCGGCGCGCGTCTTGGGCGCGAGCGCCACGATGACCGGATAGCCCAATGGGTTCAGCCGCTCGCGCAGTTTGCGGATAAAGTCGGCATAGAGCGTGCGCTCCCGCGGAAAGACGAACTCGAAGTCCACGTCGAGGCCATAATAGCCCTTTTGCTGCATGGTGTTGATTACATCCTGTATCAATCGTTCCTGCAAATCCGGACTGTTGAGCAGCAGCGACGAGCGGTCGTTGGAAAACGCGCCGTTCTCCGTCAGCGTCGAGAGATGCATCAGCGCGGCATTGCGATAGCGACCCGCGGCGGCGAGCAGGCGCTCGTCATTCAGCGGCAGCAGTCCGCCGTCGGCGCTGATGCCGTAGGTGAACGGCGTTAAGTAGGAGAGGAACGGCAGCGCGTAATCGAGCAGCGCCTCGTCGATGTAGGGGTAGGCGTAGGCGTTGACCGCGATCGTGCCCAGCCGGTTATTGTCGGCGTAGGAGATCACCAGCGGCTCGCCCTCGTGCAGCAGCGGCTGTCCGCCGAGAAAGACGTTGTTGCGGTACAGCGCGTCGGCGGTGGTGCCGTACCGCCGCGCGATGGAGTACACCGTGTCGCCGGGGACGACGGTGTGGACGACGGCGGGCTCGCGGACAAGAAGCGTCTGCCCCACGACGAGCTGCGCGTCCGCGCGCATGCCGTTGATGCCCGCGAGCAGCGTGGGCGCGAGGGCGTATTGCGCCGCGACGGAAAACAGCGTCTCCCCGGGCTTTACCACATGAATGGTCATGAAAAATCACCTCGCATATTCTTATGCGGGGTGATTTTTGATTATCCTAACGCAACGTCCAATATCATCATCACGAGAAAGCCCGCCATGAACCCGCTGACGCCGCCGCGGGTGTTGGACTGCGGCACCAGCTCCTCCACCACGACGTAGAGCATCGCGCCGGCGGCGAAGCTCAAAAGCCACGGCATCAGCGCCGCCGCGCCCGCCGCCGCCAGCACGACCGCAACGCCGAAGACCGGCTCCACGATACCGGAGAGCATCCCGCCCATGAACGCGCGCCACCGGCTTACGCCCATCTGCCGCATGGGCAGCGAGATCGCCGCGCCCTCTGGGAAGTTCTGGATGCCGATGCCCAGCGCCAGCGCCGCCGCGCCCGCCAGGCTCTCGCCGTCCGCCGCCAGCGCGAAGGCAAGGCCCACCGCCATGCCCTCGGGTATGTTGTGGAGCGTGATCGCGGTGAAGAGCAGCGTATTCTGCCGCCGCTCCGCGTCCAGGCTCCGCCGCCGCAGCCGCGGCAGCAGCGCGTCGAGCAGCGCGAGGAACACCGCGCCGACCGTGATCCCCGCCGCCGCGGGCAGCCACGCGGGCAGCGAACGCTCCGACGCCAGCTCGATGGCGGGCAGGAGCAGGCTCCACACCGATGCCGCCGTCATCACGCCGCCGGCGAAGCCCAGCATCACCTCCTGCGAGCGGCCCGTCTCCCGCCGACCCAGCAAAAACACCGTCGCCGCGCCCAGCGTCGTCATCAAAAACGTAAACAGCGTGCCGATCGCGGCATAGCCCAGCGCACGCATCATATCCCATCCACGCCTTTCTGCTTCGTTTCAGGCGTTTTTTCACCTGTATTACCAGTATAAGCGGCTGAATAGGCATTGGTTCCCCTTGACAAGCGGGAAGGGGATACATATAATATGCAAATAGTCAAAATAGCGCTACTGTGTGCTTTAAGAAAGGATTTGCAACATGAAAAAAGAGTACAAGATGAGCGAGGCGCGCCATCAGGAACTCAAGGACGAACTCAATTACCTCAAAACCGTGCGCGAGAAGGAAGTGGCGGAGCTGATCAAGGAAGCCCGCGGCTTCGGCGACCTCTCCGAAAACAGCGAGTACGACGAGGCGAAGAACGAGCAGGGCAAGCTCTACTCCCGTATCGCCGAGATCGAGGACATCCTTCTCCACGCCGTGATCATCACCGACGACGATGCCGCAAGCACCAGCGTCACCATTGGCTCCCGCGTCACCGTGGCGGAGGTCAAGAGCGGCAAGGAGCTGCCGGAGTACAAGGTCGTCGGCTCCCAGGAGGCGGACCCGATGAACCGCGCCATCAGCGAGGATTCCCCCTTCGGTCGCGCACTCATGGGCGCCAAGGAGGGCGACGAGGTCGTCGTCGAGGCGCCGGTGGGCGAAATTCATTACCGCATCGTCAAGATCGAAAGATAACGGGGGACGCCATGGCAGAAGAAAAGAAGAACGCCGCTCCGCAGGAGCAGGACATCAGCGAGATCCTCAAGGTGCGCCGTGAGAAGCTCAAGGCGCTGCAGGACGCGGGGCGCGACCCGTTCACCGTGACGAAGTTCGACGTCACCCACCACACCCAGGAGATCAAGGACAACTTCGACGCGCTGGAGGGTCAGCGCGTATGCGTCGCGGGCCGCCTCATGTCCAAGCGCGGCATGGGCAAGGTCAGCTTCTGCGACTTGCAGGACAAGACCGGCCGCATCCAGCTCTACGCCCGCCGCGACGAGATGGACGAGGAAGTCTACAACGAGTTTAAAAAGTACGACATCGGTGACATCGTCGGCGTGAACGGCGAGGTGTTCCGCACCCAGCGCGGCGAGATGAGCGTCCGCTGCAAGGAAGTCACATTGCTCTCCAAGTCCCTCCAGCCGCTGCCAGAGAAGTTCCACGGCCTGCAGGACAAGGAGATCCGCTACCGCCAGCGCTATGTCGATCTGATCGTCAATCCCGAAAGCAAGCGGAACTTTGAAATTCGCAGCCGCTTCGTTTCCTACCTGCGCCGCTATCTGGACTCCCTCGGCTTTATGGAGGTCGAAACGCCGGTGCTCTCCCCCGTCGCGGGCGGCGCGACGGCGCGGCCCTTCGTCACCCACCACAACGCGCTGGACATCGACATGTATATGCGCATCGCGACCGAGCTGCACTTGAAGCGTCTGATCGTCGGCGGCATGGAGCGCGTCTACGAGGTGGGCCGCATCTTCCGCAACGAGGGTATGGACACCAAGCACAACCCCGAGTTCACCACCTGCGAGCTGTACCAGGCGTACACGAATCTGGACGGCATGATGGACATTCTGGAGAACATCCTCTCCGGCGCGGCGAAGGAGATCCTCGGTGGCTACCAGGTCGAGTGGCTGGGCCACACGGTCGACCTGACCCCCGGCTTCCGCCGCCTCACCATGGCGGACGCGGTGCGTGAGGTCACCGGCGCAGACTTCATGGCGTGCGAGGGCGACGCCGAGGCGGGCGTGGCGCTGGCCAAGTCCGTCGGCGTGGACATGGACGGCGTGGACAAGACCTGGGGCAACGCGCTCTACGAGGCGTTTGACCAGAAGGTCGAGGAGACGCTGGTGCAGCCCACGTTCATCACGATGTACCCGGTGGAGGTCTCGCCGCTTGCCAAGCGCAGCCCCGCCGACCACCACCTCACCGAGCGCTACGAGCTGTTCATCTGCGGCTGCGAGATGGGCAACGCGTTCAGCGAGCTCAACGATCCCATCGACCAATACGAACGCTTCAAGGCACAGGCGATCAAGCGCGCCAACGGCGACGAGGAAGCGGACATGATGGACGAGGACTTCGTCCTCGCGCTGGAGTACGGCATGCCCCCGACGGGCGGCCTCGGCTTCGGCATCGACCGCTGCTCGATGATGCTCTGCGGCACCGATTCCATTCGCGACGTGATTTTGTTCCCGACGATGAAGCCGCTGGATTGAATAGGGTAGAGAGGGGTTTCGGCCCCTCCCTCCCGTTGCACCGTACGTACCGGTCAGGTATACGGCGCTACGTCAAAGCAGAATTTCAAGTACCTCTTGCGAGATAGTACGACAAGGGATCGACCAAGCCTGGTCGGTCCTTTGTTTTGAGGCCGAGCACCTTTGGGCTCAGCAGGTAGTTCACCACATCTCCGGCACATCTACGGTACAGGCCCAGGCGGGAGTTAGCAACCTTGTAGATTGCCTCGTCGCTAATGTTGCATTTCCCGAAACGGTTCAGTTTTTGCAAATTCCTGTAGACTGTTTTCGGTTTCTTCCACTGCTTGAGGATGACCACTCTGACCTTGTGCCGCATCCACTGGCCATACTCTTTCAGAAAGCCTTTCATGCTCCCAATGCCGAAGTAATTAATCCATCCCCGCATCAGCTGATTTAGCTTCACGAAGGCATCTCCAATCGGCCTTGCGGCGGCTCTTTTTCGGCACAGGATTTCCCGTGTCTTCTTCATGAGCTTCTCCTTGCGGTCGTTGGCCGGCTTCGCTTTCCAGCCGCTTGCGTCTTTCCAGAATGTGAACCCCAGAAACACGCTCTTCGTTGGTCTGACCACCTTCGTCTTTGTAGCGCTCACCTTCAATCGCAGCTTGCGCTCCAGCCAACTAGTCACGGATGCCATTACCCGGTCTGCCGCCATTTCGCTCTTCACGAAGATGTCGCAGTCGTCCGCGTATCTGACGAAGTGCAGTCCCCTCGCCTCCAGTTCCTTATCCAGCTTGTCCAGATAGACGTTGGACAGCACCGGCGACAGCGGTCCGCCCTGCGGGACTCCCTCTGTCGTCGGACTTGTCAGTCCGTCTTCCATCACTCCAGCTTTCAAAAAGGAGCGGATGAGGTGCAGTGTTGGTGCGTCGTTGATGTGTTCTCGCAGGATTGAAACCAATTTGTCGTGGTTCACGGTGTCGAAATACTTCTCAATATCCAGGTCGATGACCCACTCATACCCCTCATTCAGATATTCCAGCGCTTTTGAGATTGCACTATGGCAATCTCTGTTTGGCCTGAAGCCGTAACTGTTTTCGCTGAAGTACTGCTCGTAGCCAAGTGACAGTACCTGCGCTGTCGCCTGCTGTATCACCCGGTCCACGACTGTCGGGATGCCCAGAGGCCGCTTTTTCCCGTTGGCCTTTGGTATGTAGACCCTCCTCACTGGCTGCGGCTTGTACTGCTTCGCCCGGATCTGTGCTTTGATCTCTTCTCCATGCTCTGCGAAGTACCCGTCAAGTTCTTCCACCGGCATTTTGTCAATCCCGGCTGCGCCTTTGTTTCCCTTGACTGCTTTTATAGCCGCTTTGAGATTTTCGTCCTTCAGTATCCACTCAATCAGTTCCATGACTTGTTGCTCCTCTTTCTGCTTGTAAAGCCTCCGGAAATCTCCCCGCCTACCTTCGGCCTCCACAGACTTACGTTTCTGTTTGCTGGGCCTATCCTCGGTTTCGGGATGTTCCGGGCTTGCTTACAGCGATTCGCATTGCTTTGACATTAGGTCCTTCCCGGTTTGCGCTCCCGGTAGTATGACCTCAGCTGACTCCCAGCCATAAGCTTTTTGTCGCACGTGCGCTTCCACACGCTGACCGGGCCTCCCGGGGTAAGACACAGTTCTTTCGCCGCACAACCTCCGGATTTACTGCTTCGGCTTTACGTTTACCCTTTGGGCTTCGGCTTGCTTGGCAACCTTACCCGCCTCACAGCCTTATATCCGGTTTCTGTTCGTGGGCTCGTCGGCTTTGCTACACCGCTTCCTCCCCCTACTCCATTGCTGTCGCAGGCTTGCGGTTCGCTACACTTGGCGGTAAATACCCGTGGCGGGACTTTCACCCGCGAGAACTGTGCCATGCCCGGCACACCAAGATAAAGCCCCGGAAAGGCAATGCCTTTCCGGGGCTTTCGTTTATCGGGTCAGCCACAGCGCCAGCGCGATGTGCGCGAACAGGATCGCGGGCAGGCCATACTTGAAGTACCAGTGCTGCGTCTTGTGATGAAACGCGCACATGCCGCATACCGCGCCGACGCTGCCGCCGAGGATCGCGAGCAGAAACAGCGTCTTTTCCGGCACGCGCCAGCGGCGGCGCTTTGCGCGGCGCTTGTCCGCGCCGAACGTCACAAACGCGGCGAGGTTGATGACGAGCATGTACGCCGTCAGCGCGATGGCAAGGGTGCGGCTCACTGCTCCAGCGCGCACAGCGCCGCTGCGGTCTTTGCCGCAAGCTCGGCGTTGTTGTAGACGAGGTGGATGTTGGAATCCAGCGAGCTGCCCTCGGTCAAATCCTTGACCTTCGCCAGCAGGAAGGGCGTCGTCTCCTTGCCGTGGATGCCCTGCGCCTTCGCCTCACGCAGCGCCTCGTCGATGGCGGCGTTGATGACGGCGGGGTCCATCGACCAGCGTTCGGGGATGGGGTTCGTGACCAACATGCCGCCGCGGAGGTTCAGCTCCTGCTTGACGTGGAACGCCTTCGCCAGCTCCTCCGGCGTGTCGAGGCGGTAGTCCACCCGGAAGCCGCTCTTGCGGGTGTAGAACGCGGGCAGCTCCTCCGTGCCATAGCCGATGACGGTGACGCCCTTGGTCTCGAGGTATTCGAGCGTCAATCCGAGGTCGAGGATGGACTTCGCACCCGCGCAGATGACCATGACCGGCGTTTCCGCCAGCTCCTCGAGGTCGGCGGAGATGTCCATCGTGACCTCCGCGCCACGGTGTACGCCGCCGATGCCGCCGGTGGCGAAAATTTTGATGCCCGCCATGGCGGCGATCATCATGGTGGTGGTGACGGTGGTCGCGCCGTCCATGCCCTTGGCGACGAGGACGGGCAGATCGCGGCGGGACGCCTTGGGCACGGCGGTGCCAGTTTTGCCGAGGTAGTCGATCTCCGCCTCCGTGAGGCCGGCCTTCAGCCGCCCGCCGATGATGGCGATGGTGGCGGGCACCGCGCCGTTGTCACGGATGATCTTTTCGACGGCGAGCGCCGTCTCCACGTTCTGCGGGTAGGGCATACCATGGGAGATGATGGTGGATTCCAGCGCCACGACGGGCTTGCCGGCGGCGAGCGCCGCGGCGACCTCGGGGGCGACGTCCAGATATTTGTTGAAAGACATGGGAACGCTCCTTTCAGGCTTGAAAAATGCAAAACAATCGCCTATAATATAGCACGATATTTTCATTTTAGCAAGGAGAATACACCTATGGAACGAATGAGGATCGCGGCGCTGTTTGCCGACGCCGCGCAGCTGGACGGGAAAGAGGTCACCGTCATGGGCTGGGTCAAGAGCGTCCGTGACATGAAGGAGATCGCCTTCGTTACGCTGAACGACGGCTCGTGCTTTCGCAGCCTGCAGGTCGTGCTGGACGCCAAGACGCTGCCCAACTATAAGGACATCGCGGCGCAGAATGTCGGCGCGGCGCTCATCGTGCGCGGCACGGTGGCGCTCACCCCCGAGGCGAAGCAGCCGCTGGAGCTGAAAGCGTCCGCTGTCGAGGTTGAGGGCGCGTCCGACCCCACCTTCCCGGTACAAAAGAAGGGCCTCTCCCGCGAGTATCTGCGCACCATTCAGCATCTGCGCCCGCGCACCAATCTGTTCTCCGCGGTGTTTCGCGTGCGCTCCGCCGCCGCCTACGCCGTGCATGAGTTCTTCCAGAGCCGTGGCTTTGTCTACATCAACACGCCCATCATCACCGGCTCCGACGCCGAGGGCGCGGGCGAGATGTTCCAGGTCACGACCCTCGACCTCGAAAACCCGCCCCGTACCGAGGACGGCAAGATCGACTACACGAAGGACTTCTTCGGCAAAAAGACCAGCCTGACCGTCTCCGGCCAGCTCAACGCCGAGAACTTCGCCATGGCGTTCGGCGACGTGTACACTTTCGGCCCCACCTTCCGCGCCGAGAACTCCAACACCCAGCGCCACGCCGCCGAGTTCTGGATGATCGAGCCGGAGATGGCGTTCTGCGACCTGAACGGCGACCTCGAAGTGATGGAGGCGATGGTGAAGTTTATCATCCGCCGCGTCATGGAGCGCTGCCCGGACGACCTCGCGTTCTTCAACAGCTTCGTGGACAAGGGGCTCATTGAGCGCTTGGAGCACGTCGCGTCGAGCGACTTCGGCCGCATCACCTACACCGACGCGGTGGAGATTCTCAAGCAGCACAACGACAAGTTTGACTACAAGGTGGACTGGGGTACTGACCTCCAGACCGAGCATGAGCGTTTCCTCACCGAGGAGATCTTCAAGCGCCCCGTGTTCGTCACGGACTATCCCCGCGAGATCAAGGCGTTCTACATGCGCCTCAACGACGACGGCAAGACCGTCGCGGCGGCGGACTGCCTCGTGCCGGGCATCGGCGAGATCATCGGCGGTAGCCAGCGCGAGGAGCGCATTGAGATTCTCGAGGGCCGCATCAAGGAGCTTGGTATGAACCCGGACGACTACTGGTGGTACTGCGACCTGCGCCGCTGGGGCAGCTGCCGTCACGCGGGCTTCGGCCTCGGCTTCGAGCGCATGGTGATGTACCTCACCGGCGTTTCCAACATCCGCGACGTGGAGCTGCATCCCCGCACGGTTGGCAATGCTGAATTCTAAAATAATTTTGCCGCCCGCAGGCGGCAAATGAAGCAGATTGAAAAAACTGACGACATGCGCGTCAGTTTTTTCTCTTTGCGCGGAGTGCCCGTGCGCCATCGGCGCGCGGGAAACGAAGCGAATCCAACTCAAAGAAGGAGGAGCAAAGCTCCTCCTTCTTTGAAATGCTTTTTAGTTGCTGTAGTAGCGGTTGCCGTACTGATTGCCGAAGGGGTTTCCGAAGAAGTTGTCGAAGAAGCTCCACGGATCGCTGTAGTAACCGCCGTTGCCGCTGTAGTAGTTGTTCTGGTTCTGCTGCGGCTGCTCGACGGTCTGCGTCTGCTCGGGCGCGGCGTCAAAGGTGATTTCCAGCTCGACCTCCGTGCCGGCGCGGTTGACGGTGACGGTCGCGGTGTCGCCCGCCTTGTAGCTCTTCTTGATTCCGTTCAGATCGCTCATGCTGGAAATGGCCTTGTCGCCGACCTTCACAATGATGTCGCCGGCCTTGAGGCCCGCCTTGGCGGCGGCGCCGTTCTCCTCCACGGAGTTGACCAGCACGCCCGCGCTGACGGCAAGGCCGTTTTGCTGGGCGAAGTTGGCGGTGACGCTGCTGGCGGTCATGGCGAAGTAGGGACGGTTGGTAACACGGCCGTTCTCCATGATGTCCTCGACCATGGCAATCACGTCGTTGATGGGGATGGCGAAGCCGAGACCCTCAACACTGGTGCTGGCATAGGACGAATACTTGGCGGAGACGATGCCCACGACCTCGCCGTAGGTGTTGAACAGGGGGCCGCCGGAGTTGCCGGGGTTGATGGCGGCGGACACCTGGATCATGTTGAACGGTGTGCCGTCCACGTTGATGGCGCGGTCCACGCTGGACACGATGCCCTCGCTCATGGAGAACGTCAGCTCGCCGAGCGGATTGCCGATGGCAGCAATGTCCTCGCCGACCTGCAGCTTGCTGGAATCACCGAAGGTCACGGCCTTGAGGCCCGTCGCCTCGATCTTCAGCACCGCGATATCGTAGTCCTCGTCGCCGCCGACGATCTTCGCGTCGTAGGTCGTGCCGTCGTAGAGCGTGACCTTGACGGTGCTGGCGCTGTCGATGACGTGATAGTTGGTGACGATGTAGCCGTCGGCGGTGATGATAAAGCCGCTGCCCGCGGAGGCGTTCTCCACCGTCTGGTTGAAGACATTGGTGGTGATGGTCGTGTTGATGGACACCACGCTGTCGATGTTCGCCTTGTAGAGCTCGGTGTAGGTGAGCTTCTTCGCGCCGGTGACGGCGACGGTCTCGACCTCGGTGGTCTCGCGGTCGCTGACGGCGATGGAGGTCGTGTTCGCGCCGCGCTTCATCGCGGTGCTGACCGCGCCCGTGGCGCCCGCGCCTACCATGCCGCCGACCAGCGCGCAGGCGAGCATCAGCGCGACCAGTCTTGCGCCGTGGCCCTTTTTCTTGGGCGTCTCCACGGCATGCGCCGGTTCCTCGGCATAGTTGCGGGTGTTGTAAACCGGCTCGGTGACGTTGGAGTCGCCCTTGCGGTAGCTGTAGTGGTAAAGATTGTTTTCATCCTCGTAATACATGTTGGATTCCTCCTTATGTTGTCCGCCTTGCGGCGGGGTTTGTTTTCACCTTTGGGATGACTGTATGATAATACGCGATTGTGTCCAAATTGTGAAGTCCGGTTATCTTTTTTTTGAACAATTCATTTTCAGATTTTGAACTTGCGCTTTGTACCGCTAGCCTTTAGAATACTGTAAAGAGGTACTGTACTATGCTGCGAATCGACAACATCAAAACCGCGCCAGGCGCGGACGAAGCGACCCTGTGCCGCAAAGCCGCCGCGTTGCTGCGCGTCAGCGAGGGCGAAATCACCGCACTTCGCGTGCTGCGCCGCTCCATCGACGCGCGCGACGGCGTGCGCTTCGTCTGGTCGGCGGCGGTTTCGCTCAAAAACGAGGCGGCGGTGCTCAAACGCTGCAAGAATAAAGCGGTATCGCGCTATGCGCCCATGGTCTATACGCTGCCGGACGCCGTCGCCGTGCCGGAAACGCGCCCCGTAATCGTGGGCGCGGGGCCAGCGGGGCTGTTCTGCGCGCTGGTGCTGGCGAAGTGCGGTGCGAGACCGATTCTTTTGGAGCGCGGCAAGTGTGTCGAGGAGCGCAAACGCGACGTGGAGACGTTCTGGAAAACCGGCGCGCTCAACCCCGCGTCCAACGTCCAGTTCGGCGAGGGCGGTGCGGGCGCGTTCTCCGACGGTAAGCTGAACACGGGCACGAAAGACCCGCGCCACGGCTGGATCTTGGAGCGCTTCGTCGAGTACGGCGCGCATCCGGATATTCTCATCGACGCCAAGCCCCACGTCGGCACCGACCGGCTCTACACCGTGCTGCAAAACCTGCGCCGCGAGCTGCTCTCGCTGGGCGCGGAGGTACGGTTTGAACATCGGGTCATCGGCGTCGAAACCGCAAACGGCGCGGTTTCTGCCCTGCAAATAGCATCTCCGGAAGGCGAATACACTTTACAGGCAAATCAGGTGGTGCTGGCGCTGGGACACAGCGCGCGGGACACCTTTGAGGCGCTCCACGCCCTCGGCGTGCCCATGGAGCCGAAGCCCTTCGCCGTGGGCGTGCGCATCGAGCATAAGCAGAGCGCGATCGACGCGGCGCAATACAAAGAGGCGGCGGGGCATCCCGCGCTGCCGCCCACGTCGTATAAGCTGGCGTACCACACGAAGACGAGGCGGGGCGTGTTCTCGTTCTGCGTCTGCCCGGGCGGGCAGGTGGTCGCCGCGGCGTCCGAGCCGGGGCGCGTCGTGACCAACGGCATGAGCGAGTTTGCGCGGGACAAAGAGAACATCAACGGCGGATTGCTCGTCTCCGTCACGCCGGACGACTTCGGCGGGGACGGCCCCCTCGCGGGCGTCGCGTTCCAGCGGCGGCTGGAGGAGGCAGCATACCGCGCGGGCGGCGAGACCTACGCCGCGCCGGCGCAGACCGTAGGCGACTTCCTCACGGGAAAAGCGTCGCGCGCCGCAGTAACCGTCGCGCCCAGCTATCAGCCCGCTGTCAAGTGGGGAGACTTGCGCGCCTGTCTGCCGGATTTCGTCTGCGACGCCCTCGCGGAGGCGCTGCCGGAGCTGGATAAAAAGCTCCGCGGCTTCGCCGACCCGGACGCGGTGCTGACGGCGGTGGAGTCCCGCTCGTCGTCGCCGGTGCGCATCCTGCGGGACGAGGGCTATCAATCCGCGCTGCGGGGGCTGTACCCCTGCGGCGAGGGCGCGGGCTACGCGGGCGGCATCATGTCCGCCGCCGCCGACGGGATGCGCGTGGCGGAGCAGATTTTACACGATAGCTCCGATAATCTTTCGTAATTTATCGGGAGGATATTACCATGGGTAAACAAATCGGCGTCATCATCGACTACCTGACCGACGACTACCGCCGCCAGATCGACGCGGCGGCGGCAAAGCACGGCTACGCCACGCGCTACTATCCCGACAGCCGCTCCGCCGTCGGCAACGCCGACGAGTGCGAGATCCTGTTCGGACATTGCTCGCAGAAGGTGATTGCCTCGGCGAAGAACCTCAAGTGGTTTTGCTGCTGCTGGGCGGGGGTGGATCGCTTCTGTAAGGACGAGCTGTATCAGAATCCCGACTGCCTGCTCTCCAACTCGTCGGGGGCCTACGGCGTGACCATCGCGGAGCACCTCATCATGACCGCGCTGATGCTCCTGCGGCGGCAGGGGGAGTACGGCGACCTCATCCGCTCCGGCGGCTGGGACACGCTGCCGGGCAACATCCACTCTCTCCACAGCAGCCGCATCACGGTGCTCGGCACCGGCGACATCGGCACGCAGTTTGCTCGCCGCGCGAGATCGTTCTCCCCGGCGAAGATCGTCGGCGTGCGCCGCAGCACGAAGCCCGGCGACCTAGCCTTTGATGAAATCCGCACCAACGCGGAGCTGGACGCGATCCTGCCCGAGACGGATATTCTCGTCATGGCGCTGCCCAACACGCCGGACACGGCGGGAATTTTGAGTCGGGAGCGCATGGCGCTGCTGCCCGAGGGCGCGTACGTGCTGAACGTGGGCCGCGGCGCGGCGGTGGATCAGGACGCGCTGATCGACGCGCTCAACAGCGGGCACCTCGCGGGCGCGGCGCTGGACGTGGTGGTGCCGGAGCCGCTGCCCGCCGACCATCCGCTGCGCGGCGCGAAGAACATCCTGCTCACACCCCACGTCGCAGGCAACACGACGCTGCCCTACACCCAGCAGCGCACCGTGGACATGTTTCTCGAGGATTTGGAAAACTATGCCGCCGGCAAGCCGCTTCAGCACGCGGTGGATCGCAAAAGGTTCTATTAAACGAAAAAACGACCGCTTTCGCGGTCGTTTTTCTTATGCGATGCCAAACAGTCGTTTTCCGTTCTCCGTGGTCAGCGCGATGATCTCCTCCGCCGTCATGCCCCGCAGCTCCACCAGCTTTTCCACGACGTGGACAAGATTGCGGGAGTCGTTGCGCGTACCGCGCAGGGGGACGGGGGAGAGGTAGGGGGAATCGGTCTCGATCAAAATGCGGTCGAGCGGCGCTTCCGCCGCGACCTCCACGGTCTTGCGGGCGTTCTTGTAGGTCAGCGGACCGTCGAAGCCCACGTACCAGCCCCGCTTCCACAGCTCCCGCGCCATCTCCACGCTGCCGGAGTAGCAGTGGAACACGCCCCGCAGCGCCGGAAACTCGCTGACGATGGCAAAGGTATCGGCGTGGGCGTCGCGGTCGTGGATGATGACGGGCAAATCCAACTCGACCGCCAGCGCGAGCTGTCGGCGCAGCACGTCCCATTGATGCTCCTTCGGCGGGTTCTCCGCCCAGTGGTAATCGAGACCGATCTCGCCGATGGCGACGACCTTCGGGTGCCGCGCCATCTCCCGCAGCACGTCAATGTCCGACGGCACGAAGGGCGCACAGTTCTCCGGATGGTACCCCACCGCCGCGTAGACGTGGGGGTACTGCTCCGCGATCGCCACCGCCTTGCGGGAGGTTTCGAGGTCGCAGCCGGGATCGACGATCAGCCCCACGCCTGCGTCGGGCAGGGAAGCGAGCAGCTCGCCGCGATCCGCGTCGAACTGCTCGTCATCATAATGGGCGTGGGTGTCAAAAATCAATGCCATCAGCACATCTTGGCGCCCGCGGGGATAGCGTCATCCAACATGACGAGGTTCAGCTTCTCCTCGCCGTTTTCCTTGTGGACGGCGGAGATCAGCATGCCGCAGCTCTCGAGGCCCATCATCTTGCGCGGGGGCAGGTTGATGATCGCGAGCAGCGTCTTGCCAACGAGCTGCTCCGGCTCGTAGAACTTGTGGATGCCGGACAAAATCTGGCGATCCGTGCCGCTGCCGTCGTCGAGCGTGAAGCGCAGGAGCTTTTCGCTCTTTTTCACCGCGTCGCAGGCCTTGACCTTCACCGCACGGAAGTCACTCTTGCAGAACGTGTCGAAGTCCACGGACTCGGTGGCGTAAGGCTCCAGCTCGATGGGGCTCTTGTTCGCCGCGGCGTGCAGCGCCTCCAGCTCGGCAAGCTCCTTCTCCGCGTCGATGCGCGGGAAGATCGCCTCGCCCTTGTGAACGGTCACGCCGCTATGCAGCACGCCGAACGCCGCCGCGCTGTCCCATGTGCGCTCGTCCTCCGCCGCGCCGATCTGGTCGAAGATCTTGCCGCAGCTCTCGGGCATGAACGGCGTCAGCAGCACCGCGCAGATGCGCACGGTCTCCAGCAGGTTGTAGAGCACGGCCGCGAGGCGGTCTTTCTTCGCCTCGTCCTTCGCCAGCACCCACGGCGCGGTCTCGTCGATATACTTGTTGGCGCGCTGAATGACCTTGAAGATCTCCTCGAGCGCGTTCTGGAACTGGTACTTCTCCATCTGCGCCTCATAGCGGCCGCGCAGCGCCTTCGCCATGGCAAGCAGCTCGTCGTCGATGGGTTCCGTCGCGTCGGTCTTGGGCAACGTGCCGCCGAAGTACTTCTCCACCATCGCGGTCGAGCGAGAGACGAGGTTGCCGAGGTCATTGGCAAGGTCGACGTTGATCGTGTTGATGAGCAGCTCGTTGGAGAAGTTGCCGTCGGAGCCGAAGGGGAACGTGCGCAGCAGGAAGAAGCGCAGCGCGTCCACGCCGAAGCGCTCGGCGAGGATATAAGGGTCGACCACATTGCCCTTGGACTTGGACATCTTGCCGCCGTCGAGCAGCAGCCAGCCGTGGCCGTAGACCTTCTGCGGCAGGGGCAGGTCGAGGCTCATGAGGAACGCAGGCCAGTAGATCGCGTGGAAGCGCACGATCTCCTTGCCGACAAAGTGCACGGCGTGGGGCCAATATTTATCGAGGTCGTTGTGGGCGTCGTTCTCGAGCCCCAGCGCGGTCATGTAGTTGAACAGCGCGTCCAGCCAGACATAGACCACGTGTTTCGAGTCGAAGTCCACGGGGATGCCCCAGGTGAAGCTGGTGCGGGAGACGCAGAGATCCTGCAGGCCGCCCTCGCAGTCGATGAAGTTGTTGACCATCTCGTTCACGCGGCTCGCGGGTTCCAGAAAGTCCGTGCCGGTGAGCAGGTCGCGCACGCGCTGGGCGTACTTGGACGCGCGGAAGAAGTACGCCTCCTCCTCGGCGTCCTGCACGTCGCGCCCGCAGTCGGGGCACTTGCCGTTCACCAGCTGGCTCTCCGTCCAGAAGGACTCGCAGGGCTTGCAGTACTTGCCCTTGTAAGTGCCCTTGTAGATGTCGCCCTTGTCGTACATCTTGCGGAACACGCGCTGGATCGCCTGGACGTGGTAGGCGTCCGTGGTACGGATGAAGCGGTCGTTGGAGATGTTCATCAGCTTCCACAGGTCGAGGATACCGCGCTCGCCGGTGACGATGTTGTCCACGAACTGCTGCGGCGTGACGCCCGCGGCCTTCGCCTTGTCCTCGATCTTCTGGCCGTGCTCGTCGGTGCCGGTCAGGAACATGACGTCGTAGCCGCAAAGCCGCTTGTAGCGCGCCATCGCGTCGGTGGCGACGGTGCAGTAGGTGTGGCCGATGTGCAGCTTGTCCGACGGGTAGTAGATCGGTGTGGTGATATAAAAGGTCTTGTCTGCCATAGTTGGTTTTTCCTCTCTCTCCTGCCGTCCCGAATGGAAGGACGGCGAAAACTGCCTTATAGTTTACCACGCCTTACCAATATCTTGCAAGGGTTTTCCGCATGCGACCTATTAAAAGAAAGAAATCCGCTGTGTGGTTGCTTTTTGGGCGGCGCTTTGCTATAATGTACAAAATAGCGTTCAAATACGCTTCGCGCCGAAAAACGCGCCGGAGCAGGATGGAAAAGGGAAGAACATGGCTGCTTTTACGCTCCCGTTTGACACAACTCCATACGACGCTCTGCCCGTCAGTGTGATGATCTACGAGCCGGTCTGGCGGACCGACGGCACGCTGCGCGACTTCCGCATCGTCTACGGCAACGGGATCTTTGCGCGCGACTGGCTCACCACCTATCACGACAACGCCTTTGTGGGCGCGTGTCTCCGCGAGCGGACGCTGATGGACGACCACTCCATCAGTATGCTGGAGCGTTTTTTGACCGAGACGCCCCGCCCCTTCTCCACCTATATCCCCATGGTCAATTTCCACCTGCACTTCGTTCCCATCACGAGCCTCCCCGCGCCCTACATGGGCGTTCTGATGGTCGACCTCAACGACTACGAGGAAACGGAGGCGCGCACCCACTTCCTGCGCAACATCCGGCAGATGAAGAACAACGCCGTGCTGATGCGCCGCCACGACGACGGACGGCTCGAATCCGTTTTTGTCTCCGACTCCTTCGCCAAAATGATGGAGTGCAGCGTGGAGGAGTGCATGCGTCTGGTGGACGGCATGGGCTTTTTCCACTCCACCCACCCGGAGGACCGGCCCTTCGTGCGCTCCATGCTCAAGCGCCGCGTCAGCGACGACGGCGGCAACGACCTGACGATCCAGAAGATCACGGCGAAGAAAAACCGCATCTGGTGCAACGCGCACTATGCGTTCATCGACGATTTCGGCGAGCACTACGTCTACTGCACCTACACCGACGTAACGATGCTCAAGCAGTATGAGGAGCGGCTGCGCAGCGTCTACACCAACCTCGGCAGCAACTTCTATCAGAACGATGAGCGGACGCTCTCGCTGCTGCGCGTCAACCTCACGCGCAACGTGGTGGAGGAGGCCAAGGGCCGCGACCTGTTCGCGTCCGACTCCGCGCGCCTGCCGTACTCCGAACTGCTTGCCCGCCGCGCGGAGCACTATCCCATCGCCGCCGAGCGCGAGCGCCTGCTGCGCAGCTTCGACCGCGAGGCGCTCTCCGCGCTCTACCTTCAGGGCAGGGTCTCGGCGTCCGAGATGCTCTACTCCCGCCGCAGCGACGGGCGCGACTGCTTTGTGGAGCTCTCCGCCACGCTGACGCGCCATCCGCTCTCCGGCGACATGATCGCCTTCATCACCGAGCGCGAGCGCAACGCCAAAAAGGTGCGCGCGACGCTGATGAACAAGATCCTCGCCCAGCAGTTCGACATGGTCGCCTACCTCGTGGACGGCAACTACGGCATCAGCATCGGCGACGCCTCGCGCATCACCAAGGGCAGTATCTTCCCGCTCACGCGCTCCGGCTCGTACCAGCAGTACCTCGACAATCAGGTCGCGCCGGTGCTCCACGGCACAGAGGAATACCGCAAGGCGGCGTTGACCGCGCTTTCTCTGGACATGGTCGAGGTGCAGACCCGCATCCGCGAGCCCTACGTCGCCAACATCGCCATCGAGCTGGACGGCGAGGTGTTCCACAAGCGCTTTGACTTCTACCTCGTCGACCCCGAGGCACGGTTCTACATCGTGCTCAAAAGCGACACCACGGAGCTGCACCGCGAGCAGGCGGCGCGCAACGAGCAGCTGCGCCTCGCGCTGGCGGACGCGCAGCAGGCGAACGTCGCCAAGACCGCGTTCCTCTCCTCGATGTCCCACGAGATCCGCACGCCGATGAACGCCATCATCGGCCTCGACAACATCGCGCTCAAGGACCCCGACCTGCCGGAGCGCACCCGCGAGCATCTGGAGAAGATCGGCGGCAGCGCGCGGCATTTGCTGAGCCTCATCAACGACATTCTGGATATGTCGCGCATCGAGTCCGGCCGCATGGTCTTGAAGAACGAGGAATTCTCCTTCTCCGGCATGCTCGAGCAGATCAACACCATGATCGGCGGACAGTGCCAGGACCGCGGTTTGAGCTACGACTGCAAGATATTAAGTCCGGTGAACCAGTACTACATCGGCGACGACATGAAGCTCAAGCAGGTGCTCATCAACATCCTCGGCAACGCGGTGAAGTTTACCCCCGCGCCGGGCACCGTGAGCTTCTACATCGAGCAGACCGCGCAGTTCGAGGACCAGTCCACGCTGCGCTTCACCATCAAGGACACCGGCATCGGCATGGACAAGGAGTACCTGCCGAAGATCTTTGAAGCCTTTACGCAGGAGGACGCCACCGCTACCAACCAGTACGGCGGCAGCGGCCTCGGCATGGCGATCACCAAGAACATCGTGGAGATGATGAACGGCAGCATCTCCGTGGAATCCGAAAAGGGCGTCGGCTCCACGTTCACCGTGAACGTGACGCTGCGCTCCTCGGAGCGCACCGACAACGGTGCGCACGCCGACATTCACCCGCAGGATATGCGCGTGCTGGTGGTGGACGACGATCCCGTGGCCTGCGAGCACGCGAAGCTGGTGCTCGACGAGATCGGCATCGCGGCGGACACGGCGCTCGGCGGTGCGGAGGCGCTGGAGATGGTCCAGCTGCACCACGCGCGGCGCGAGGCGTACAACCTGATCCTCGTCGACCTCAAGATGCCGGAGGTGAACGGTGTGGAGCTGACGCGCCGCATCCGCGAGATCATCGGCAGCGAGTCCGCCATCATCATCCTCACCGCCTACAACTGGTCGGACGTGCAGGACGAGGCGATCCTCGCGGGCGTGGACAGCTTCATGACCAAGCCGCTGTTCGCCTCCAACGTGCTCTACGAGTTCAAGCAGGCGATCGAGCGCAAGCGCGCGCGTGCCGGTGAGGGCGCCGCCCCCGCCGATCTGGCGGGCCGCCGCATCCTGCTGGCGGAGGACATGATGATCAACGCAGAAATCATGATCGAGCTGCTGGAAATGATGGACATGAGCGTGGAGCACGCCGAAAACGGCAAGATCGCGCTGGATATGTTCGCGGCGAGCCCCGAGGGACATTACGACGCGGTGCTCATGGACATGCGCATGCCGGAGATGGACGGTCTCACCGCCACGCAGGCGATCCGTGCGCTGGAGCGTCCGGATGCGAAGTCGGTGCCCATCATCGCGCTGACCGCCAACGCGTTCGACGAGGACGTGCAGCGCTCGCTGCAGGCGGGCATGAACGCGCATCTGATCAAGCCCGTGGAGCCGGAGCGGCTCTACGAGACGCTCTCGGAACTGATCAAGGATTAAGGCCGGAGGATACGAACGCATGGAAAATATACAGATGGACCCCTTGCAGAAGCAGATGCTGGACGACGTGTTCGACGCGTTCCAGATGATCTCCGGCGGCGCGCTGGTCAGCCTGATGCACGCCGAGGGCGGCGTGACCCGCTGGTCGCCGGGCGCGGTGGAGCTGTTCGGGCTGCCGGGAGAATACGTTCCCAACGGCGCGATGGATTGGGGGGATTACGTTCACCCCGAAGACCGGAAGCGGTATCTGGACGTCATGGCGCCTCTTGCCGAAGGTGTGCTGCACTCCTACGACCTCACCTATCGCGTGCGGACAAAAACCGGCGAATACTACCATTTTCGTAACGTCGGCTCTGTGCTTCGCAACGAACAGGGGAAACCCAGTCTGATTGGGGGTATCCTGATCAACCAGGGACTGACGGAGAGTACCGACCCCATCACGGTGCTGCCGAACAAGTACGCGTTCTACGGCGACTTGGGCGACCTGATGGCGCGCGACGGCAAGGCGGTCGTGCTGCTGCTGGGCGTGAGCAAGCTCTCCCGCATCAACGAAAACCACGGCTACAGCTACGGCAACCGCGTGCTGCAGGAGATCGCGTGGCTCATTCAGGAGACCGTGGGCGAGCGCGGCAAGGTCTACCGCATGGACGCCGCCACGTTCGCCGTCGTGTCCGAGACGCTCGCGCGCGAGGAGCTTGCCGCGGTCTATGACTCCATCCGCCTCAAGCTCCAGCGCGGCATCCGCGTGGAGGGCAACCGCCACAACCTCATCGCCAACGGCGGGCTGATCTCCGTCGGCGGCGCGCGCACCGACCCCGGGACGGTCTACTCCTGTCTGGGCTACGCCTACCGCGAGTCGAAGCTGCACAAGCACGGCGAGCTGGTGGATTTCAACGGCAGCGTCAAGTACGACGTGAACGAGTCGCTGGAGATGGTGGGCGTCATCCGCGACTGCATCGTGGACAGCTGCAAGGGCTTTTTGCTGGACTATCAGCCGGTGGTGGACACGCTCACCGGCAAGATCCTCGGCGCGGAGGCGCTGGTGCGCTGGGAGGGCGAGCCCTACGGCGAGGTGGAGCCGATGGAGTTCCTGCCGATCCTCGAAAACGACTTCGTGTTTGAGGAGCTGGGCAGCTGGATCCTGCGCACCGCCATGACCGACGGGCGGAAGTTTTTGGAAAAATCGCCGGACTTCCAGCTCGGCGTCAACATCTCCGCCTCGCAGGTGGAGGACGAGTACTTCATCGACAGCGTGACGGAGCTGCTGGAGGAGACGGGCTTCCCCGCCAAGAACCTCAGCCTCGAGATCACCAAGGGCTGCCGCCTGCTGGACTTCGACCGGCTGCACAGCGTCGCGGAGGCGCTGCACAAGCTGGGCATCCGCGTGGGCGTGGACGACTTCGGCTCCGGCTTTGAGTCCATCGGCTTTTTGAAGCGCTTTGCCGCCGACTACATCAAGTTCGACCGTGAGCTGGTGCGCGACATCGAGACCGACGCCGCCGACCGCGAGACGATGCTGCACCTCGCCGAGTGCGCCGCGGCGCGCGGCACGACGGTCATCGCCAAGGGCGTCGAGACCGCGGGCATGCGCGACATCCTCAAATCCTGCCGCATCAACAGCGCGCAGGGCAATCTGTATTCCAGGCCCATGAGCTTTTCGGGCGTCATGGACGAGTTCTTTTCGTAACGCAGTTTCCGGAAAAAGGGGATAAGAAATATGGCAAACGAGAAAGAGATCATTCAACGCAAGCGCATGGTTCTCGTCGTGGAGGACAATGAAATGAACCGCGAGATCCTCTGCGAGCTGCTCTCGGACGAGTATGAGACGCTGGAGGCGGAGGACGGCAATGTCGGCCTCGAGCAGCTCGACGCCCACAGCGGCGAGATCGCGCTGGTCCTGCTGGACGTGTATATGCCCAACTGCGACGGCTTTGAATTCCTCGAGCGCAAGCGTCAGGACCCGCGCTTCGACACGGTGCCGGTCATCATGATGACCGCGAGCAACACCGTCGACGATGAGATCCGCTGCCTCGAGCTGGGCGCGAGCGACTTCATCACCAAGCCCTACAACGTCGAGGTGATGAAAAACCGCATGAAGAGCCTGATCCGTCTGCGCGAATCCAGCACCATGCTGGGCAGACTGGAAACCGACAGTCTGACGGGCCTTTACAGCAAGGAATTCTTCTACCACACCCTCGAGGAGGTGCTGCGCGCCAACCCCGACGAGCACTACGACATCGTGTGCAGCGACGTGCAGAACTTCCGCACGCTCAACGACCGCTACGGCACCGCCCAGTGCGACAGCTTCCTGCGCGCCGTGGCGGACGACCTGACCGAGCGCATCCCGGGGCTTCTCTTCGGCGGGCGCATCGGCGCGGACGTGTTCGCGTTCCTGCTCCACCACTATGAGGGCAGCTGGGGCGGCATCCTCACCCCGGAGGGCGAGGAGACGCGCTACGCCAAGTTCGTCGTCAAGTACGGCATCTTCGCCAACATCGATAACAGCCTGTCCCCCGCCGCGATCTGCGACCGCGCGACGCTGGCGCTGGGCAAGATCAAAAAGAAATTCGGCGTGCGTGTGGCGTGGTACGACGATGAGATGCGCAACCTCCAGCTCCGCGAGCACCAGATCGAGGAGAACATGGAGTCCGCGCTGGCGGAACGCCAGTTCGTCGTCTTCTATCAGCCCAAGCACGACCTGCACACCGACGCCACCGGCGGCGCGGAGGCGCTGGTGCGCTGGATCCACCCCGAGCTGGGCTTCGTCAGCCCCGGACAGTTCATCCCGCTCTTTGAGCGCAACGGCTTCATCACGAGCCTCGACTTCTACATCTGGGAGGAGGTCTGCAAGGAGCTGCGCCGCTGTCTCGACGCGGGCCTGCCCGCCGTGCCGGTGTCGATCAACGCCTCGCGCATGGACTTCGACGTGCCCGACCTCGCCGGCGAGATCGCCGCGCTCGCGGACAAGTACGGCCTCGACCACTCGCTGCTGCACGTCGAGCTGACCGAGTCCATGTACTCCGACAACCCCGGCAAGATCGAAAAGACGCTCGAGGAGCTGCACAACAACGGCTTCCACATCGAGCTGGACGACTTCGGCTCCGGCTACTCGTCGCTCACCAGCCTCAACACGCTGACGCTGGACGTGATGAAGGTGGACATGAGCCTATCCGTCAGGCGTCCGCCACCGGCGACTATAGCATCCTGCGTTTCTGCTCGCTGCTCGCGGACAACCTGCGCCTTAAGACCGTGGTCGAGGGCGTGGAGGACGCGGAGCAGGTCGCGGCGCTGAAGGTGCTCGGCTGCGATTTCATCCAGGGCTACTATTTCTCGAAACCCCTTCCCCCGAAAGAATTTGAAGAATACTTGGTTGCGCACAGCGCAAAGGAGGCAAAGGCATGACGGTTCAGGAGTTATACGACAGCATCGGCGCGAGCTACGACAGCGCCAAGCGCATTTTGCAGATGGATAAGCTCATCGGGAAATTTGTTTTGAAGTTCCTCGACGACAAATCCTGCGAGAAGCTGATGTCCGGCTGGGAGGCGAAGGACGCCACCGCCGTCTTTGAGGGTGCGCACGCCATGAAAGGCGTCTGCGCCAACCTCGGCCTCAGCCACCTCTCCGTGCAGGCAAGCGCTATCGCCGAGGAGTTCCGCCCCGGCAACGCGCGCACGATGGACGACGACGCCGTGTCCGCGAAGCTCGTGGCGCTCAAGGCGGACTACGACAAGACCATCGAGGGCATCCGCGCCTTTGCCGCGGAGCAGTAAATCAGGCAAGAAAAAAGACGCACGGCTTACGCCGTGCGTCTTTTTTGTATGTAGCTTACAGATACTTCTGCATGCCGTCGGTTGCGTGCTCGGGGTCCACGGAAGCGGACACCGTGAAGCGGACGCCGTGCGCCGTGCTGAACTTCTCCAGCCAGTCGAGGAACATCTCCGCCTCGTGGTCGCTCTTGCCGCCGACGATCTTGAACAGATTGTCGATGAAGATATGGGAAATATCATAATTGCCGGCATACAGGCCGCTGATAAAGCCGCGCATCGCCTCGTAAGAGCCGATCTCGTAATCCCCGGCAACGATCAGACGAACATGATAATGCAGATCGAAGGTCATGACCTTTTCCGCCTCGATGCAGACGACGTTGCCCGCCTCCTGCGCCGCCGCGCTGTTGATCAGCTCGATCAGCTTCTTGGTCTTGCCCGACCCCTTGTCACCCATGATCAGACGAACCATAGGAAATCACTCCTTTCAATTTTTGCGTTCACAGCATATCACACGGACAGGCTTTTTTCAATGAAAAAAGTGTTAAATCTTTCGATTACTTTCCGAGTTTCTTCCGCAGCTCCGCGCCCATCTCCTCGTAGCCGGGCTTGTTCATCAGGGCGAACATGTTCTTCTTGTACGCCTCGACGCCGGGCTGGTCGAAGGGATTGACGCCCAGCAGATAGCCGGACAGGCCGCAGGCATACTCGAAGAAGTAGATCATTCTGCCCAGGTCGCGCGCGTCGCGCTTGCCCGCCTTAACGATCATGTTGGGCACGCCGCCCTCGACGTGGGCGAGCAGGGTGCCGTCCATCGCCTGGGTGTTGATCTCGTGGAGCGTCTTGCCCGCGAGGAAGTTCAAGCCGTCGCCGTTCACGTCGTCGTGCGGCACGACCATCTGGTCGTCATCGGGATCAAAGCGCACGACCGTCTCGAGCATCAGGCGCTCGCCCTGCTGGATGTACTGGCCCATGGAGTGCAGGTCGGCGGTGAAATCGACGCTCGCGGGGAAGAGGCCCTTGTTGTCCTTGCCCTCGCTCTCGCCGTAGAGCTGCTTCCACCACTCCGCCATGAAGCGGAAGGAGGGCTCGAAGCAGGCGAGCAGCTCGACGGACTTGCCGGCGCGATACAGCGCGCTGCGGACCGCGGCATACTCCCACGCGGGGTTGGTGAAGTCGTCGGTGCGGCAGAGCTTCATCATGTCGGCGGCGCCGCCCATCAGCTCGTTGATGTCGATGCCGGCGACGGCGATGGGCAGCAGACCCACGGCGGTCAGCACGCTGTAGCGGCCGCCGACGTCGTCGGGCACCACAAAGGTCTCATAGCCCTCGGCGTCCGCGAGGCTCTTGAGCGCGCCGCGGGACTTGTCGGTGGTGGCGTAGATGCGCTTCGCCGCCTCCGCCTTGCCGTACTTCTCCTCAAGCAGCGCCTTGAAGAAGCGGAACGCGACCGCCGGCTCGGTGGTGGTGCCGGACTTGGAGATGACGTTCACGGAGAAGTCCACGTCCTTGACGAGGTCGTAGACCTCCTTCGTCGCGGCGGAGGAAAGGCCGTTGCCCATGAAGTAGACGTTGGGCGTGTCCTTCTTCTTGAGGTTGTAGTTCGGGGAGCCGAGGCACTCGATCACGCCGCGCGCGCCAAGGTAGGAGCCGCCGATACCGATGACGACCAGCGCCTTGGAATCGCTCCGGATCTTCTTCGCCGCCTTTTCGATGCGGGCGAACTCGTCCTTGTCATAGGCTTCAGGCAGCTTGACCCAGCCGATGAAATCGTCGCCCTTGCCGCCGCCGTTTTGCAGCCAGTTCGCCGCCTGCTTCAGCTCGCCGCCCAGCTCGGCCTGATAGGAGCCGGAGAGGAAGGATACCGCCTTGGAAACGTCAACAGATAACATGGAAACATCCTCCTGTTTTTATTTTAATTGGTGTCCTTCACTTTAGCACAGATGGAAACAAGAAACAAGATTGTTGCGCTTAAAATTTCTTTATGCTACAATCACGTTGCTTGAGCAAAGGAGGCGTCGCCATGAGCGAACACACTCACGAACATGAACACGACCACGAGCATCCCCACGGCCACGTCCACAGCCATGAGCATACCGCCGCGGTGTCCAACCGCCTCGCCCGCGCCATCGGGCATCTGGAGGCGGTGCGCAAGATGGTGGAGGACAACCGCGACTGCTCCGAGGTGCTGATCCAGCTCGCCGCCGTGCGCTCCGCGCTCGCGTCCACCAGCCGCATCATCCTCAAGGATCACATGGAGCACTGCATCGTCGATGCCATCGAGGAGCACGACCAGACGGCGCTGGACGAGCTGAACCGCGCCATCGACAAATTACTCAAGTAACCCGTTTTCGGTCAAGTACAGCGCGCACCGCAAATCGTGCGGTTCCGTCGGCACCGCGTCGGCGAGCAGCTTTTCGCGGCAGATGCACACCGTTGGGCCGTGCAGCCGCGGCAGGATGCGGTCATAGTACCCGCCGCCCTGACCCAAGCGGTTGCCTGCGCGGTCGAAGGTGGTGCAGGGCACCACGGCAAGGTCCACGTCCTCCGGCCGCATCACCGGACAGGAGCGCTTCGGCTCTAAAATCCCCATCGCCCCCGGCTCCAAGTCCGTCTCCAGATCCCGCACGACGCACAGCGCCATTTGGCGCTCCGGCTCGCAGCGGGGCAGGAGCAGGGTCTTGCCCCGCGCGATCGTCTCGCGCAAAAACGCCCGCGTGTCGATCTCCCGCGGAAGCCCCGCGAAGGCAAACACCACCCTCGCCGCGTCAAATTCCGGCAGCGCCGCGAGGGCATGGCAGATCGCCGCGCTGCTCTCCGCCTTGTATCCGGCGTCGAGGGCGCGTTCCCTCGCTCTGATCTCCGCGCGCAAGGCGCGCTTGTTCTCCGCAATATCCATAGCTTGATTTTACCACCATTTCCCGCCGAAAGGAAGTGCTTTTCATGGCGGAGTTACTCAAGGGCGCACCCGTCGCCCGCGCCCTCGCCGACGCGCTGCGCGGGGAGAGCGACACGCTGCGCGCGCAGGGCGTCACGCCCTGTCTCGCCACGGTGCGCGTGGGTGAAAAGGACGCCGACCTCGCCTATGAGCGCGGCATCGCCAAACGCTGCGAGCAGTCCGGCGTCACGGTGCAGCGCATCGCGTTCCCCGCCGACGTGTCACAGGAGACGCTGCTGCGGGAGCTGGCGGCGCTGGGCACGAACCCCGGCGTCCACGGCATCCTGCTGCTGCGACCGCTGGCGGATCGGTTCGACGACGCGGCGGTCTGCGCCGCCGTCCCGCCGAGCAAGGACGCTGACGGCGTGACGCTCACCTCCATGGCGGCGATCTACTCCGGCGCGCACGAGGGCTTCGCGCCCTGCACGGCGGAGGCGTGCCTCGCCCTGCTGGAGCACTACGATATCCCCATCGACGGCAAGCGCGCGCTGGTCATCGGGCGCAGCTTCGTCATCGGCAAGCCCGTGTCCATGCTGTTGCTGCGCCGCAACGCCACGGTGTCCATCGCCCACACGCACACGCAGGATCTCCCCGCACTCTGCCGCGAGGCGGACATTCTGGTGGTCGCCACCGGCTGCGCGGGGCTCATCGGCGCGGAGCACGTCCGCGCGGGGCAGACCGTCATCGACGTGGGTATCCACACCCTGCCGGACGGCTCGCTGACCGGCGACGTGCGCTTTGACGAGGTCGCGCCCATTGTGGACTGCATCACGCCCGTACCCGGCGGCGTCGGCGCGGTGACCACCGCCATTCTCTGCCGCCACACCATCGAAGCCGCCAAAAGAAGCGCCCGCTGAAGCGGGCGCTTTTCCCTTTATTTTGCGAGATATACCGATCCGACGCCCAGCATCCGGCACAGCTGCACCTTCTCCGCGATGTCCTCTCCGGACTCGTACCACACAACGGTGCTGCCGCTGGTGAGATACGAGCTTTCATAGCGCGTGGAGCGGTAGGTTTTCGTGTCGGCGCTGTCCAGATAGCGCTGCAGCTCCGCGTCCGTGATCTCGCGCGGCTGCGACGCCATGTTGCCGCGGGTCGTCACCAGCACCGGCGCCGTGTGCAGCGCCACCGCGCCGCCCGCGCCCGCCTTCACCGCCGCGTCGTAGACGCTCTCCAGCGGCGCGCGGGGGTACATGGGGATCGACGCGGCGCTGTTTGCGCCGCTCTCCGCCCACACAACGTTCTCCGGCACGGTCTCACCACTGTGGACCGCAGTGCGTCCGCTGTCATGCAGCCGATCGTAGATGCGCACCAACACCGCAGCGGCCTGCTCCCGCGTCGCGATCGTACGGGGCTCAAACCGGTCGCCGCCCACGCCGCTGATCACGCCCATGCGGTAGGCAAGGGCGATGTAGCCGCGATTGGTGGTCACGTCCGTGAACGGGCAGTCGTCCTGCACGACGCCGGCAAGGGGCGCGTAGTCCAGCGCGCGCATGGTCATCGCCGCCAGCTCCTCGCGGGGCAGCGGCTCGTTGGGCTTGCAGTCCTCGCCCAGCTTAAGCAGCACGCCGCGGTCGTAGGCTGTCTCCATCACCGCGTAGTACCATTTGGTCTTATCCTGATTGTCGGCAAAGCTGCCGGTCTCCGGCGCGCTCATCGACCAGCCCATGAGCGAGCAGAGCATCTTGGCGTACTGCGCGCGGGTGACCTTCTGCCCCAGGCCGAAATTGCCGCCGCCCACGCCGCCGACCAAGCCGTACTGCGCCGCCTTCTGCACGCTCTCATACGCCCAGTGGCGCTCCGGCACGTCCCGAAACGTGATGTCCGCGGCACGCACAGGGATCAGCAGCAGCGCCGCCATCAGTAAAAGGGCCGCCGCCCGACGGAAAAGCTTCATCGTTCCACACCTCTTTCGTGCGTGCTATTGTACCACAAAAGGGCTTTCGCGTCAAATTCGGGAAATAACCGGTGGAAATTCACTCTTGTCCTTTTTGCCGAGTTTTGATATAGTTAAATCTTGTATAGGCTATACTGGGGAGAAAGGAGGCAAACGGCGTGAAGTATGAACAGTGGAACTGCCCCGCGCTCAGCGATGAGAAGATCGACGCGTTGATGGACGCGGGCTATCCCTATCTTGTCTCCTCCGTTCTCATCTCTCGCGGCGTGGAGAGCGCCGAAGCCGCCGCCATCGCGCTTGAGCGCGAGCGGGAGCTTTCCCATTCGCCGTTCCTTATGCGCGACATGGACAAGGCGGTTGCGCGGATTCAGGACGCGCTGACAAACGGCGAAAAGCTCGCCGTATTCGGCGATTATGACGTGGACGGCATCACCGCCACCTGTTTGCTCACCGACTACCTTCGCTCCCGTGGGGGCGAGGTGGTCATGCACATCCCGGGGCGCTTTGACGAGGGCTACGGCCTGAGCTGCGACGCCATCCGCGCGCTCGCGGAGCAGGGGGTCCGGCTCATCATCACCGTGGACTGCGGCATCACCGGCGTGGAGGAGACGGCGTTCGCCGCCTCCCTCGGCGTCGATATGGTCATCACCGACCACCACGAGTGCAAGGAAACGCTGCCCCGCGCCGTCGCCGTGGTCGATCCCCACCGCCCGGACTGCGCCTATCCCTTCAAGCACCTCGCCGGCGTGGGCGTAGCGCTCAAGCTGGTGCTGGCGCTCGGCGGCAACGACCGTGAGGACGCGCTCTTCGCGCGCTACTGCACGCTTGCCGCCATTGGCACCATCGCGGACGTGATGCGCATGGAGGACGAAAACCGCGCCATCGTCAGCATGGGCCTCGAGGCCATCGGCCACAGCGATTTCATCGGTCTGCACGCGCTGCTGCGCGAGGCAGGCCTTGCGGATAAACCGATCTCGTCCATTCAGGTCGGCTTCGTGCTGGCGCCGCGCATCAACGCCGCGGGCCGCATGGGCCGCGCGGCGCTCGCCGCCGAGTTGCTGCTCACAAACGACCCCGCCGAGGCGGAGGAAAAGGCGAAGGAGCTCTGCGAGCTCAACCGTGAGCGGCAGAGCGTCGAGCAGGAGATCTACGCAAAGGCGGTGGAGCAGCTCGAAACGCTGCCGCCGGAGGAAAAATACGCGCTCGTCCTCGCCAGCGACGACTGGCATCAGGGCGTGGTGGGCATCGTCGCCTCCCGGCTTTCGGAAAAATACTCCTGCCCCAGCTTCATGATCCACCTTGCCGACGGCGTGGGCAAGGGATCGTGCCGCAGCTACGGCGGGTTCAATCTGTTCGGCGCGCTGGAAGCCTGCTCCGACCTGCTGCTGGGCTTCGGCGGACATGAGCTGGCCGCGGGCTTCACCATTGAGGAGGCCAACATTCCGGCCTTCCGCAAGAAGATGAACAAATACGTCCGCGAGCACACCGGCCACGCCCGCCCGGTGTCGTCGCTCTCCATCGACGCGGAGCTGACGCGCCCCGCGCTGGTCACGCTGGACGAGGTGGAGCGGCTTTCGGAGCTGGAACCCTACGGCGCGGGCAACGACCGCCCGGTGTTCTGCTTCCGCGGCGCGCTGTTGGAATCGGCGCAGAGCGTGGGGCAGAACCGCCACCTCAAGGTGCGGCTGCAAAAGGGACATGCCTCCTTTGAGGGCATTTTCTTCTCCGTCACCGCGGAGGACGCCGGCGTCGCCGCGCTCAGCCGCGTGGACGCGGCGTTCTACTTGCAGATCAACGAGTTCCGCGGCAGCCGCAGCGTACAGCTGCAACTGCTGGATCTGCGGCCCGCCCGGTCGCCCAGCGCAAGAGAGACGGAGCTGCTGGCCCTGCGGGACAGTCTGCTGACACTCTCACCCCTGCCCGCCCGGGACGCGGCCCGGCTGCTGCCCTCCCGGGAGCAGTTCGTGCGCGTCTGGCGCGTGTTGGAGCGCTCCGCCGTCTCCGGCACGCTCTCCGGCCCGGAGCTGCCGCTGCTGCGCGGCATCGCCGCGGAGGTCACCGGCGCGGAGAGCTTTTTGCGCACGGCGCTGTGCCTCGACATCTTCGCCGAGCGCGGACTGCTGACGCTCGAGCGCGCCGACGGGACGCTGACGCTGCGCCTGACCTCGGACGGCAAAAAGGTGGAGCTGGATGACAGCCCCTATTTGAAGCACCTTCGCGAACTTTTGCAGCAATGATTGCGAAAAACGCTCATAACATATAGATAAATTTGGCAAGACAAGGGATGGAAACATTGGAAAAGAACGAGAAAATGAAAATACTGATCGCGTCCGACGCTTACAAAAAGCAGACCAACGGCGTGACCAACATGGTCGTAATGCTGGCGGAGGAGCTGCGCTCCCGGGGCTATCCCGTCAAGGTGCTGGCGCTGTCCGACACGCATACCTCCTTTCAGGATGGGGATGATTACTACATCTCCTCCTTTTCCTCGCCGGTCTACCCGGACGCGCGGCAAAGCCCCGTGCTGCGCAATCGCTACCTGCGGGAGCTCAAGCGCTGGAACCCGGACATCATCCACATCCACACGGAGTTTTCGGCCAGCCGCCTCGCCAAGCAGGTGGCTCACGCCAACCACACGCCCTTCGTGATGACCTCCCACACGGACTACGGCAAGTTCATCCAGCCCAAGCTGCACAGCCGCCGGCTGATCCGGAAGCTCATCCGCTTTTGGAGCTACTTCGCCTACCACGACGCCAAGGTGCTGACCGTCCCCTCGGAAAAGGGCCGGAGCATCACCAACGGTTACCGGCTCAGCTGCCCCGTGGTGGTGATCCCCAACGGCATCCGGCTCGAGCAGTTCCAGCGCGAGCCTTCGCCGGAGGATCGCGCCGCGCTGTTCGCGCGCTGCGGTCTGCGCGACAACGGCAAGGTGCTGGTGGCGCTCTCCCGCCTCAGCCGTGAGAAAAACCTGGAGGAGATCATCGGCTACATGCCCGATCTGCTGAAGGAAGACCCCGACGTCCAGCTGCTCATCGTGGGCGACGGCCCCGACAAAGCGCATTTGGAGGCGCAGGCCCGGGAGCTGGGGCTGCTCGGCAGCAGCATCGTGTTCACGGGCCGCATCCCGCCGGACGAGGTATACCGCTATTACCGCATGGGCAGTCTGTTTGTCTGCGCGTCGAATTTTGAGGTACATTCGCTCACCTATCTTGAGGCCATGACCTGCGGCCTGCCGCTGCTGGTGCGGGACGACCCCTGTCTCGAAGGCGTGCTGGAGGAGGGCGGCAACGGCTACTCCTACCGCACGGAGCGGGAATTCCTAGACCACGCGCTGAACATTCTGCACGACGACGCGCTGCGCCGGAACCTGTCGGACGGCGCGGTGACGAAGTCCGACGAGTTCAGCGTCCGCCGCTACGTGGATCGGACGGTGGAGCTCTATGAAAAGATATTGAACGGAAACGCGGACTGCGCGGGAGTATCCTGACCGCGCCCGAAGCGATCGTGAGGTGATCCGTCTTGACTGTACAGGAACAATATGACCATCTGATTGACACCATCAAACACTATAATCCCGGCGCGGATTTTGCCATGATCGACAAGGCGTATCACTACGCCGTGGAGCATCACGGCGAGCAGAAGCGCAAGGACGGCTCGCCCTATGTCACGCACCCCATCGCCGTGGCGCAGATCGTGGCGGACGAGCTGCATCTGGACTCCGAGTCCATCGTGGCCTCGCTGCTGCACGACTGCATCGAGGACACCGACGCGACCTATGACGACATTTCCCATGAGTTCTCCCCCACCATCGCCAATCTGGTGGAGGGCGTCTCCAAGCTCTCCCGCGTGGTCTACACCACCAAGGAAGAGGAGCAGATGGAGAACCTGCGCAAGATGCTCATGGCCATGTCCCGCGACATCCGCGTCATCCTCATCAAGATCGCAGATCGCACCCACAACATGCGCACGATGGAGTACCAGTCCACGGAAAAGCAGCGCCAGAAGTCGCTGGAAACCATGGAGATCTACGCCCCCATCGCCCACCGCCTCGGTATGCAGCGCATGAAGTGGGAGTTGGAGGATACATCCCTCAAATACCTCGACCCCGTGGCGTTCAACGAGATCGAAACCTCGCTGGAATCCAAGCGGGACGAGTACGATGCCTTCCTCGCCCGGGTCACGAAGCAGATCGAGGATCGGCTCTCGGAGATGCACGTCCCCTACCGCCGGGTCTACGGGCGCATGAAGCACCCCTATTCCATCTACCGCAAGATGTACGCCCAGTCCAAGACCATGGACGAGGTGCTCGACCTGTTCGCGTTCCGTGTCATCGTGGACACGGTGGCGGACTGCTACAACGTGCTCGGCATCATCCACGACCTCTACCGCCCGCTGCTCGGCCGGTTCAAGGACTACATCGGCACGCCCAAGCCCAATATGTACCAGTCGCTCCACACGACGGTCATGGGCACCAGCGGCATCCCGTTTGAAGTACAAATTCGCACGCAGGAGATGCACGAGATCGCCGAGTACGGCATCGCGGCGCACTGGAAGTACAAGCGCGGCATCTCCGGCGCGGCGAGCGAGGGCACCTACGAATGGGTGCGCAAGCTGCTGGAAAATCAGGAAAACACCGACGCGGAGGAGTTTATCCACACGCTGAAGGTGGATATGTTCGCCGACGAGGTGTTCGTGTTCTCCCCCAAGGGCGACGTGACCAACCTGCCCGCCGGCGCGACGCCCATCGACTTCGCCTACAGCATCCACAGCGCCGTCGGCAACCGCATGACCGGCGCGAAGGTCAACGGCCGCATCGTGCCGCTGGACTACACGCTGCAAAACGGCGACATCGTCGAGATCCTCACCGCGAACAACGCCCACGGCCCCAGCCGCGACTGGCTCAACATCGCCAAGTCCACCGAGGCGCGCGGCAAGATCCGCCAGTGGTTCAAGCGCGAGAAGCGTCCGGAGAACATCGTCAACGGCCGCGCGTCCTTTGAGTCCGAGCTCAAGCACGTGGGCGTGGCGCTCTCCGACGTGGTAGGCACCGAGCTGGAGACCACGCTTTTGAAAAAGCTCCCCTACAGCACGATGGACGACATGTACGCCGCCATCGGCTACGGCGGTTTCTCCGCCCAGAAGGCGGTGAGCCGCATCCATGAGGAGCTTCAGCGGCTCCACCGCCAGCGTCAGGCAGAGAAGGAGGCCACGGAGCCCGTCCCCGACAACGCCGGCGCCACACGTCCGGCGATCCCCCAGCGCACCAAGAGCGAACAAGGGATCATCGTCGAGGGGCTGTCCAACTGCCTCGTCAAGTTCTCCAAGTGCTGCACCCCCGTTCCGGGCGACGACATCGTGGGCTTCATCACCCGCGGCTACGGCGTCTCGGTGCATCGCTGCGACTGCCCCAACGCCTCGAAGGAGCGCCGCAAGGAGGCCGAGGGCCGCTGGATCAAGGTCAGCTGGGGCAGCGACGTGCGCGAGAGCTATCTCACGGCGCTGGAGGTCTTTGCCAAGGACAGCTCGCATTTGGTGCTGGACGTTTCGTCTGTGCTGTCCACGACCAACACCCGCGTCAAGTTCCTCTCCGCCGACGCCACCAGCGACGGCTACGCCGTCGTGCGCCTGCAGATCTACGTCCCCGACAGCGCCCAGCTTGCCACGGTGATGCGCAAGCTCAACCAGATCAGCGGCGTGATGAAGGTCGACCGGCCCGCGGGATAAAACTTTAAAGAGGGGACAGGCATGAGAGCTGTTTTGATGAAAGTGAAGTCCGCTGCCGTGCGGGTGGAGGGCGCGACCGTCGGCAAGATCGGTCAGGGCTTTTTGATCCTCCTCGGCGTCGGCACCGACGATACCGAGGAGCAGTGCCGCAAGCTGGCGGATAAGCTGTGCAGCCTGCGGATCTTCGACGACGAGAACGACAAGATCAACCTCTCCCTCGACGACGTGGGGGGCGAGATTCTGGTCATTTCGCAATTCACGCTCTACGGCAACTGCCGCAAGGGGCGGCGGCCGGAGTTTTTGAGCGCCGCGCGGCCCGAGACCGCGATCCCGCTCTACGAGCTGTTTGTCCGGCTGTGCCGTGAGAAGGGCTACCATGTGGAGACCGGCGAGTTCGGCGCGCACATGGAAGTCGAATCCGTCAACGACGGGCCGTTCACGCTGGTCGTGGACACCAACGATCTGAAATAAGGAGATTGCTATGAAACTGGCAGAAGCCTTGCAGGAGCGCGCGGATTTGAGAAGCAAGATCGACGATTTGCGCTCCCGCCTTGCCAACAACGCCTTGGTGCAGGAGGGTGAGACCACCGCGGAGGATCCAGACGAGCTGCTGCAAGCATTGGACGCGGCGGTCGAGCGCACCGAGGAGCTGACCGCGCGGGTCAACAAGACCAACTGTCTCACCCGCGAGGGCGACAAGAGCGTGACCGAGCTGATCGCGCGTAAGGACGCGCTTTCCCTTCAGCTCAGCGTCTACCGCAACATCATCAACGAGGCAAGTCAGACAGCCCGCCGCGCCCGCGGCACGGAGATCAAGGTCGTTTCCGCCGTGAATGTGCGCGAGCTGCAAAAGAAGGCGGATCATCTGGCGCAGGAGCTGCGAAAAACGGACAACCGCATCCAGGAGCTGAACTGGAAAACCGAACTGCTGTAACACAATAGAGGTAGTCTGCGGGGCGAATGCAGGCTCTGCGGCTGAGATGTGAAGCCGCCGGCTTGAAGAAAGCGCTATGGTGGATGCCGTCCGGGGCACGGTGGAGGGTTCGAATCCCTTGTTGTATTGTGATGCCCCCAACCGCTTATACGCGCACCGTTACCGCGCACATCGCATGACCGTGTATTGACCGCAGACGAGGAAGGGGAAAGGGGAAATAAGCGAAGCGCCGCCTGTGGCGGATGAAGCGAGCGCATTTCGAGGCAGCGCCCCGTTTGTCGCGACCAAAGGGAAGCGAGAAACGGCTGGCGCAACGGTGGGAGGACTTTATCTATGAAGATCATTCACAACGTACTCGGCGAGCTGGAGACCAACTGCTACCTCCTCATCGACGAGGCGACCAACGAGGCGGCGGTCATCGACCCCGCCGACGAGGCGGAGACCATCCGCGACGCCATCGAGAGCGCGGGCGTGACGCTCCGCTATATCCTGCTGACCCACGGCCACCGCGACCACACGCTCGCCGCGCCGAAGCTCCACGAAATGTTCCCCGACGCGGCGGTGTATATCCACGAGCTGGACAAGGGTCACGTCGGCATCTATCGCTACCCGATGGAGGAGCTGATCGGCGACGCGCTCAAGTTCTACGGCGAGGGCGACACGCTGCCGCTCGGCAAGCTCACCATCGAGGTGCTGCACACCCCCGGCCACACCGGCGGCTCGGTGTGTCTCAAGTGCGAAAACGCGCTCTTCACCGGCGATACGCTCTTCGCCGGCTCCATGGGTCGCATCGACCTGCCCGGCGCGCAGCCCGACAAAATGATGGGCTCGCTGGCGCGTCTCGCGCGATTGCAGGGCGATTTCGACGTCTATCCCGGCCACATGGAGACCACCACCATGGCGCGGGAGCGGCAGTATAACCTCTATATCAAGATGCTTTCCCTGTCATGAAACTGGAAAATCGAGGACACAATGAAAAATATGCGCTGGAGCAGAGCCTGCTGACGCTGTTCCCCGGCGAGCGGCCCGTCTACGGCGAAGTCGCGCCGGAGGATACGCGCTGGGCGATCGTCACCATGCACGACCGCGGCGCGCAGGTCGAGTTCATCACCGAGATCGGGTACGACGGCAAGACCGCGCGCTGTGCCTATGCCTACCCGCTCTCCGGCGACGACTACGAGCGGGAAGGGCAGCGCCGCCACGCGCTGGGGTTGAGCTTCTTCGGCGCAGCGAAGGACGCGCTGGGCGTCACGCCGCCGTGGGGCAGTCTCACCGGCGTGCGGCCCACCAAGGTCGCCCTCGCGCTGCTCAAAGAGGGCGGACGTGCGTACGCCGACCGCGAGCTGGCGGAAACCTACGCCGTCACACCGGAGCGCCGCCGCCTCGCCATCGAGGCCGCGGAGGCGGGACAGCGCGCCGCCGCGGCGCTGCGCCCCGACGAGATTTCCCTCTACGTCGGCATCCCGTTCTGCCCGACGCGCTGCGCCTATTGCAGCTTCGTCGCCCAGAGTGTGGAGAAGACCTTCGCCATGGTAGAGCCGTATCTGGACGCGCTGTGCGCGGAGATCGCCGCCGCAGGAGAGATGGTAAACCGAACGGGTTTACACGTCAAATCCTTCTACATGGGCGGCGGCACGCCCACCACGCTGACCGCTGGGCAGATGGACCGCCTGCTGACGGCTTTGGAAGCCCATTTTGACTTTGCAAACCTCGCAGAGCTGACCATCGAGGCGGGCCGTCCCGACACGATCACGGCGGAAAAGCTCGCAGTGCTGCGTGAGCATCGCGTCACGCGCTTGAGCGTCAATCCTCAGTCGATGAACGACGCGGTCCTGACCGCCATCGGCCGCCGCCACACGGCGGACGACATCCGCCGCGCCATGGCGCTGGTCAAGGACGCGGGCTTCCCCCACGTCAACATGGATCTCATCGCGGGCTTAAGTGAGGATACGCCGGAGAGCTTCCGCGCCTCGCTCCGCGAGTGCCTCACCATGGGCGCGGACAACATCACGGTACACACGCTGTCGCTCAAAAAGGGCAGCCGCATCACGCTTGAGGGCACGCACATCCCCAGCGGCGAGGACGTGGCGCAAATGCTGGACTACGCCAACGCGACCCTGCGTAAACATGGGTATGCGCCCTACTACCTCTACCGGCAGAAGTACATGTCCGGCAGCTTTGAAAACGTGGGCTGGACGCTCCCCAGGGCGGAGAGCCTGTACAACATCTACATCATGGAGGAGCTGCACGGTATATTGTCCCTCGGCGCGGGCGGCTCGACCAAGATGGTCGGGCGCAGCGAGAGCGGCGACGCGCTGATCCGCCGCGCGTTCAACGCGAAATACCCCAAGGAGTACATTGAGCGCCCGGAAAAGTGGCGCGCCAACTTGGGCGAGTTTGAAGAATTTTATCGAAAAGGTAGTCATTGAGCCTATGGCAGAAGCGAAAAAGCAATCCTTCTTCGGCGGCGCGGCGATCCTCGCCGCCGGCATCATCATCGTCAAGATCATCGGCGCGCTGTTCAAGATCCCGCTCGCCAACGTCCTCGAAAAAGAGGGCAACGGCATCTTCAACCAGTCGTACTATATCTACTCGGTGTTTCTGAGCGTGTCCACGGCGGGACTGCCGGTGGCGCTGTCGAAGATGGTGTCGGAGGCGCGCTCGCTGGGGCGGGAGCGTCAGGCGCAGCAAATCTTCCGCGTCTCGTTCCGGCTGTTCTTCACCCTCGGCGCGCTGTCGTTTGTCGCGATGTGGTGGGGCAACGCGTTCTTCGCCGACTTTCTGGAGAACTCCAAAACGGCGCTGAGCATCCGCGCCCTCGCCCCCGCGGTCTTCTGCGTGGGCTGCCTGTCCGCGTTCCGCGGCTACGCGCAGGGCTGCGGCAACATGACGCCCACCGCCGTCTCCCAAATCATTGAGGCGGTGTGCAAGCTGTTCGTGGGCCTCGGCCTCGCGATCTTCCTGCTGCGCGCCGGCTATGGCGTGGACGTCGCCGCCGCGGGCGCCATCACCGGCGTCACCATCGGCACGATCCTGTCGCTGGTGTACATGGTCGTCAACTACTTCCGCCACCGCAAGGCGGCCCGCACCAACGACGCCCCGTCCGGCACCGGCGCGATCCTGCGCCAGCTGCTCAAGTACGCCATTCCCATCACGCTGTCCTCGTCCATGGTGGCGCTCATCTCCACCATCGACTCCAAGTTCGTCATGATGCAGCTTCAGGAGCGCCTGCACTACACCGAGGCGGACGCCAGCGGGCTTTACGGCACCTACGGCGCGGCGATGAACCTCTACAACCTCCCCGCGTCGCTGATGGTGGCGCTGACCGCGTCGGTCATCCCGTTCCTCTCCGCGGCGCTGGCGCGCAAGGATCGCGCGGGGGCGAAAGCCGTGGTGAACTCCTCGTTCCGCGTCACGGCGCTGCTGGCGTTTCCCATGGGCCTCGGCCTGTGGGCGCTGTCCGAGCCGATCATGGGGCTGCTGTACCCGAAGTACGACAGCGCGCTGGGCGGCGCGCTGCTGGCGGTGCTGGGCATCGCGTCGCTGTTCGTGTGCGTCATGCTGATCTCCAACTCCGTTTTGCAGGCGCACGGGCAGGTCTACGTCTCCATCGTGACCATGCTCATCGGCGGGATCATCAAGATCGCGCTGAACTATCAGCTTGTCGCGATCCCGCACATCAACATCCACGGCGCGCCCATCGGCACGCTGACTTGCTTCGCCACCGTCGCGGTGCTGAACCTGTTCTTCGTCTCCCGCACGGTGGAGGATCAGCCCAACTACTTCGCGCTGTTCGTAAAGCCGCTCGCGGCGTCGCTCGTTATGGCGTTCTGCGCCCGCGGCGCGTATATCCTGCTCGCCGGTCGCTTGGGCGCGGGCGGCTTTGCGCGGCTGCTGGGCGTCGGCGTCTCCATGGCGCTGGCGGTGGTGATCTACGCCGTGCTGGTCGTCGCGCTGCGGATCATCACGAAAGAGGATCTGGCGCTGCTGCCCAAGGGCGAGAAGCTCGGGCGGCTGCTCCACATCAAATGAGAGGATTTCCACATGGTACCGTTTCCCGAAAAAGAGAAATACACCTATGACGATCTGGTGGCGCTGCTGCGCATCCTGCGCTCGCCCGATGGCTGCCCGTGGGATCGGGTGCAGACCCACCAGAGCAACCGCCGGAACTTTCTGGAGGAGGCGTACGAGGCCGCCGAGGCCTTTGACCGCGACGACCCCGCGCTGATGTGCGAGGAGCTGGGCGATATGCTGATGCAGGTGCTCTTCAACATCCGCATGGAGGAGGACACCGGACGCTTCACCACCGATGACGTGACCGACCACGTCGTGCGCAAGCTGATCTACCGCCACCCCCACGTCTTCGGCGACGGCAAGGCAAAGGACAGCGACGAGGTGCTGGTCAACTGGGAGCAGCTCAAACGTACGGAGAAAGGGCAGAAATCCACCGCTGACGCGCTGGACGCGGTCGCGCGCTCCCTGCCCGCTCTCTGGCGGGCGGACAAGCTGCAAAGCAAGGCGGAGAAGGCAGGCTTTCGTTTTCGCGACAGCGACGGGTCGCTCCGCAAGCTGGAGGAAGAAGTCCGCGAGCTGCGCGAGGCGGTGGAGCGCGGCACGAACGTGGAGGAGGAATTGGGCGACGTGCTTTTCGCGGCGGTGAACGCGGGGCGCTATCGGGGCATTGACCCGGAAACCGCGTTGAACGCCACCTGTGAGAAGTTTATCCGCCGTTTTCGCGCCGTCGAAGACGCCGTCCACTCCCAGGGCAAAGAGATGGACGCGCTCGCGCCAGAGGAATTGGCGGCGCTCTGGAACCGAGCCAAACAAGGAGAAAACACACATGAGACTTGATAAATACCTGAAGGTGTCCCGCCTCATCAAGCGACGCACCGTCGCCAACGAGGCGTGCGACACCGGCCGCGTGGAGGTCAACGGCAAGATCGCGCGCGCGTCCTACGACGTGAAGGAGGGCGATCGCATCACGATCCGCTTTGGCGAGCGTGCGCTCACCGTCGAGGTCGTGAGCGTGCAGGAGAACGCCGGCAAGGCCGAGGCCGCCATGCTCTACCGCGAGATCGCGGAGTGACCGGTTCTATTTCAGACAAACCTCCCATACACTGCTGTGTACGGGAGGTTTTGCTATGGCTTATGATACCGACTTCAATCCCGCGCCGCACCGGCTGACGCTGGACGGGCGCGACAAGCTCACCGTCTCCGGCGTGGAGGACGTGGAGCGCTTCGATGAAAACGAGATCGTGATGAACACCACCGACGGCGTGCTGATCGTGAACGGGGAGAACCTGCACATCGGCAAGTTGAGCCTCGACGGAGGCGAGCTTCACGTGGACGGCCGCGTGGACGCGCTGAGCTATGAGGACGGCGCGGTGGGTCGCGGCGGCGGGCTGCTCTCGCGCCTGTTCGGCGGCTAATCATGGGCACGGTCATCGGAGAGCAGGCGCGGACGCTGGCGGCGTCTGTGCTGCTGGGCATGGTGCTGGCGCTCCTTTATGACCTGCTGCGGGCGCTGCGGCTGCGGCGTCGGAAAAACCGCGCGCTCACCGACGCGCTGGACGCGGTCTACTGCGTGACGCTGGGACTCTCCGTGCTGCTGTTCGCCCTGCGACTCACCGGCGGCGAGCTGCGCCTTTACACCATCTTTGCCGCCGCCGCGGGCGCTGGGCTGTTCTTCGGTGTGCTCTCACCGCTGCTGCGGCCGCTGTGGGATTTCTGGGCGAGGACGCTCTTCGAGCTGCTGCACCTGCTGCGGCTTCCGCTGCGCAAGGCGCGGCAGATGGCACGGCGCGCGGAGAAATTCGGCAAAAGAGTCTTTCTTTTTTCCCGTCACAGGCTTATAATAAGCTCGTATCGGCATTATGCGCTCCGCGCGCGACGCCGCGCGGAGAGAAGGGAGGGCGTTCGCTATGACTGCCGCAAAGCCGAAAAAACACGTCAGCCTGGTCGCGGCGCTCGTCGTCCTGATCATGCTGATCGTGGTGGGGATACAACTGCTGCGCATGCGCGAGCAGCTCATCGCCGCCCGCGCGGAACGCGCCGCGCTCACCGAGCAGGTGGCGAAGCAGGAGCAGGAAAATCGCGCCCTTGAGGCGGCGCTGGAACGCGCCGAGGACCCGGAATATTTGCAGGAGCTCGCCCGTGACGAGCTGGGCATGGTCAGTCCGGGGCAAAAAGACTTTTATGATGTCAGCAACTAAAAGCGGCGCTTGCGCGCCGCTTTTTCGCGCCCGCGGGCGCGAAATGAACCAGATCGTTTTTTCTGACGACATGCGCGTCAGAAAAAACTCTTTGCGCGAAGCGCCCGTGCGCCCGCAGGCGTGCGGGAAGCGGAGCGAAGCCTTCTCAAAAAAGAGGCTTTGCCTCTTTTTTGAAGAAAATAAAAAGGGGCCGCTGCTCGTTTGGAACAGCGGCCCAAGTGGGTGGGATATTGGAAAGCTTCCGATGCGTAGGATACGCGCTTGTCCGCGAAAAAACCGTCGAAACCCGGCGAGCGCTGCATTTTAGGCACTTTCACTAAATTCTGTAAAAATTTTTTCAATTCTATTTGACATTCCGACAACATGTGTTATAATCAACTTACCCGAAAGGGCGTCCCAACTGTCAACAACGAAAGGAGCGCAGCGTTATGAAGTTTACATTTGCCTGCAAAAAGATCACTTTGAACGACTCCGTCAAGGCCTATGCCGAGAAGAAGATCGGCAAGCTTGACAAATACTTCCGCAGCGAGCCGGACGCGACCGTCACGTTCGCTGTCGAGAAGAAGAATCGCTGCGTCGTGGAAGTCATGCTCAGAAGCCCGGACGGAACGATGTTCCGCGCGGTGGCTGAAGATCCGGACGGCGATATGCGCGGCGCGATCGACTCCTGCGAGCAGCAGATCGACCGCAAGATCCGCAAGAACAAGACGCGCCTTGCCAAAAATCTGCGCGAGGGCTCCATCAAGGCGGAGGTGCCGGACGAGTTCGACCTGCAGGAGGAGCGCGACTTCGCCGTCGTGCGCACCAAGCGTTTCGCCGTCAAGCCCATGAGCGTGGAAGAGGCCATCTTGCAGATGAACCTGCTGGGCCACAACTTCTTTGTCTTCCGCAACACCGAGAGCGACGCTGTCGACGTCGTCTACAAGCGCAATGACGAGGGCTACGGCCTGATCGAGACCATGGAGGACATCTGATTTCCCGAGAGCAAATGCGCCGCCGCATGCGGCGCTCCCGATAACGCAAGCCCCGCGCGGAAAATCGCGCGGGGCTTGCCCTTTTTTATTATGGATTGTTGATTTATTGATCCACCAGGCGCTCAAACTGCGTCGCGTCCTTCTGGAACAGGACGTGGAGCTTGACGCGGTCGGCGCGCATATAGCTGGTGGTGAACTCATAGACCCGACCGTTCTCGCCGGAGGTGCGGCGCTGGTGCAAAAACGCCGGCGAGCCGCTGCGGCTGTCCAAGAGCGCCGCCTCGCGGTCGCCCAGGAGCACCGCCTCATAGGTGTCCTCCGCCGAGATCGGCGTCACACCCACATGGTAGAGCAGGCTGTAAAAGCTGTGGGTCTGGAGCATCTCACGCGTCAGGTTGGGGTAGATGCTCTGCGGATAATACGAGGTCTCTACGATCATCGGCTTACCGTCCACGTTGCGCACGCGGGTGAAGCAGTAGAGCTTCGCGCCCATTTCCAGCTCCATCATCTCGCGGAAGCGCGGCGTCGCGTCCACCACCTCAAAGCTCACCAGCGTCGACGACGGGTTCTTGCCCTGCTGGGAGACCTCGGTGGTAAACGAATACTGCACGCTCTTGCGCCGCGTCGTCGGGTCGGCGACGAAGGTGCCTTTGCCGCGCTTACGCACCACAAAGCCGTCCTCCTCCAGCGCGCCGATGGCCTGACGCACAGTGTTGCGGCTGACGTGATACGCCGCGCACAGCTCCGCCTCAGAGGGCAGCAGCGCGCCCACGCCGAACCCTCCGGTGGTAATGCTGCGCTTGATGATGGCGATAAGCTGTGAGTAGAGGGGTTTCTCGCTTTCGATGGCAAGCTGACTGTTCAGGATGGAGTTGGATTCCATGGATTCTCCTCGCTTTGTATGTTTGGAATGTCTTGATTGTACCATATCTTTATGGGATATATCAAGCGAAAAATATGCACAGTCCGGGCATATCTGACGAAAAAACGGCGCAAAAAGGAAAAGCGGCGGGGTCCTCCCGCCGCTTGGATTGTTGCAATTATCAGAACTTGGGCTTATTCGCCGGGCACTTCGGCGCCTCACCGTTGCAAACCGCCACGATGTCGTTGGCGACGGAGGTGCAGCAGTTGAGCACGGACTGTTCGGTGGTCGCCGCCATGTGCGGGGTCATGATCACGTTGTCGAGATCGAACAGCTCGCGGCTGGACTCCTGAATGGGCTCATGCTCGAACACGTCGAGGCCGGCTTGGAACAGCGTGCCGTCCTTGAGGCACTCGATCAGCTCGTCTTCCTTGATGAGCGCGCCGCGGGCGACGTTGATGAACGACGCGTAGGGCTTCATCCAGCTGAACTGCTCGCGGCCGATGGAGTGGAACGTGGAATCGACGACGGGGAGATGGACGCTGACGAAGTCCGCCTGCTCCCAGACTTCCTTCGCGGTGGCCTTGAGCTCGCAGAGGTCGCCGACCTTATCCTGCGTGAGGTAGGGATCGTAGCCGATGATGTTCATGCCCATGCCGTACTTGCACTTCTTCATCAGCAGGCTGGAGATGCGGCCGCAGCCGATGACGCCGAGGGTCTTGCCCTCGAGCTCGACGGTGTGCTCCATGCCCATGCGGACGAGGAAGTTGCCGCCGCGGAACTGCTTGTCGACGTAGTTGAAGCGCTTGGCGCAGGCGAGCATCAGCAGCAGGCCGTGCTCGGCAACGGCGTTGGCGTTGCCGGCGGGGGCAAAGACGACCTGGATGTTCTTCTCGGACGCGTGGTCCATGTCGATGTTATCGAGGCCGGCGCCCTGCTTGCCGATGACCTTGAGGTTCTTGCAGGTGTCCATCATCTTCGCGGTGATGGGCTCGGTGCGGCACATGATGCCGTCGGGCTGGTACTCGGCGAGTTCCTTGACGTAGGTCTCCTCGTCGTTGTGGGAGCAAACCTTGACCTCAAAGCCGTTCTGCTCGAAGATGTGGGTCGCCACCTCGTTGAGTTCGATGGTGTAATAAACTTTAAACTTAGCCATGTCGCGTCTCCTCTCGTACTTTTATCAGAAATTCACAAAAGTTTTCCCGGTTGCTTAGATTCTATCCTCTATCCCGACGAAAAGCAAGGGGTATTTGCAAGATTCCATTCACGTTTTTGAAGATATGCTTTTCTTTTTGAAATTGCGCCGTCACAACGTAAAAACTTCGCCGTCGCCGCGGATCGGCACGATCTTCTCCGCGTCCGCCGGATGCGCGGCGCGGTAGCGCTCGATCCAGTCAAACTTCTCCCAAATGTGCATGGGAAACACCGTTTTGACCGGAATCTGCTCCAAAAGATAGGCGATCCCGAGGTCGTAGGCATCCTCCAGCCGCGGGTCGAGCGGCGCCATGGCGACGTCGATCACCGGCGCACAGCCGCAGTCCGCGGATTCGTCCCGCACCGCGGCGGCGAGCTTTTCGATGGAACGGCGGTAATTCGCCGCCATGTTGGTGCAGTAGAGCTTGCCCTCGTCCTCCCAGTGCCACCAGTTGAGATCGCCCGCGTGGTAGACCAGCTTGCCCTCGGCGGAGAGCAGGAACGCCACGCCCACATCCGTGGACTGCACGGTGCGCACCGTCAGCGGCACGCCGCCCGCCTCGGTCGCGTAGATGCTGTCGATGCGCATGGAGGTCACGCGGGAAAATATCTCCGGCGTCATGCCCAGCTTCTCCCAGCGGCGCGTGGCAAGGCGGATGTCGTGGGAGAGAATGAAGCGCGTCAGCGGATACTCGGCAAGCAGGGTAAAGATATGCTTGTCGAAGTGGTCCTCATGGCTGTGGCTGGCGAACACCAGCAGCGGCTTTGACTTGTCCAGCGGCGGCAGCTCGCCCTTCCACCAGTCAAAGAGGGTGTAAAAATGCTCCCACTCGATCAGAAATCCGCTGTGGGCTATGAACGTGACCTTCATGGATCGCTCCTTCTCCGCGGCGGCTCCAATGCGCAATAAAGCGCGGCGCGCGGCAGATCATTTCCGGCAGACTCACCCGTTTTCGGGGTGGTTTTCATAGAGTGAGCGATTATTTTTCATCGACTTTTGGCATCGTTTCCGGCAGACTGACCGATTTCGACAAGTTTCGTCTGTATACCGAAAATGATTTGACGAAATTATACCATATTGCTTGCGACGCCGCAAGCGGTATGGTATCATCAATCCAGAGTCCGGAATGGGAGGCGCGCGCGTGCTGAAAAAAGCCTATGTGGAGATCACGAACATCTGCAACCTGCACTGCGCGTTCTGTCCCGGCACCCGCCGCGCGCCGCGGAGCATGACCCCCGACGAGTTTGCGCTGGTGCTGGACAAGCTGCGCCCCCGCGTGTCCTACGTCTACCTGCACATCATGGGCGAACCGCTGCTGCACCCGCGGCTCGAAGAACTCCTTTCCCTCGCGGCGCAGCGAAGCATGAAGGTCTGCATCACCACCAACGGCACGCTGCTCGGTCGGCAAGCAAAGACACTGCTGCGCTCCGGCGCACTCTACAAGATCAGCGTCTCCCTGCACAGCATCGAGGAAAACGGCGGCGATCCCGCAACCGCAAAGCAGTATCTGGACGCGGTCTGGCAGTTTTCCGCGCAGGCAGCGCAGCAGGGGATCATCGTCGCGCTCCGCCTCTGGAACGAAGGCGCGGCAGACGCGGGCAATGGCGTGATTCTCGACTTTCTGCGGGAGAAAACGGGACAAACCGACTGGAGGGAGCCGCGTCACAACAGCTTTCGGCTTGCGGAAAACCTGTATCTGGAGCGCGAGCAGGCGTTTGTCTGGCCCGATCTCGCCGCCGACGCCGTGCCGACGCAATTCTGCCGCGCCCTACGCGAGCAGCTCGGCGTACTAGTTGACGGCACGGTGGTGCCCTGCTGCCTCGATCACGAGGGCGACCTCGCCCTCGGCAATCTGTTCACCCAAGAGCTCAACGACATTTTGAACGGCCCGCGCGCCACAGCCATGTTTGACGGCTTTTCCCGACGCGTGCCGTCGGAGGAGCTTTGCCGCCGCTGTGGGTACGCCACACGATTCAATATATAATATGAAAGAACATTGGGAAAATCTGGACCTGCTGCGCGAGCCGCTGCTGGACTGGTACGACGCGCACCGCCGCGTCCTGCCCTGGCGGGAGGAGCCGTCGCCCTATCGCACGTGGGTCAGCGAGATCATGCTGCAACAGACCCGCGTGAGCGCAGTGATCCCGTACTTTGAACGCTTCATGGCGGAGCTGCCGAACATTCACGCGCTCGCGGCGGTCTCGGAGGAGCGGCTGTTCAAGCTCTGGGAGGGGCTGGGCTACTACTCCCGCGCCCGCAACCTGCACCGCGCGGCGCAGGTGATCGTCAGCGAATACGGCGGCGAGCTCCCGACCACGGTGGAGGCGCTGCGGAAGCTCCCCGGCATCGGCGACTACACGGCGAGCGCCATCGCGTCGATCAACTTTGGCGTGGCGGAACCGGCGGTGGACGGCAATCTGCTCCGCGTGGCGGCGCGCGTTGCCGGCTGCGGCGACGACATCACCGACGCCAAGGTGAAAAAACGGTTTCGTGATATTATGTCAATTTCCATCGACCGAGACGAACCCGGCAAGTGGAATCAGGCGATGATGGATCTTGGCGCAACGGTCTGCTTACCCAACGGCGCTCCGCTGTGCACCGAGTGTCCGGGGCGAAGCTTCTGCGCCGCATATCGGGAGAGTTTGACGGAAATCCTGCCTGTTCGCGCGGAAAAGCGCAAGCGCCGCGCGGAGGAGCGGACGGTATTTCTATTGCTCAAGAGCGGACAAATTGCCGTTCAACAGCGACCGGAGCGCGGTTTACTGGCAAAACTGATGGAGTTTCCGAACGTTTTAGGCAATCTGGACGAGAGCGCCGCGTGGGTGGCGCTCGCCCAATGGGGGCTGAAGGCGCGGAGCCTGACGCCCTGCGGCACGGCGAAGCATATCTTTACCCACATCGAATGGCAGATGAAGGGCTATCTTGTCGAGGTCACCGGCGATTGCGATGCGTTCCGCTGGGTGGATCGGGCGGAATTGGAAGCCCTCGCCATTCCGACGGCTTTCAAGGTATTTACCGAAATTGCTCGAAATCGCTTGGGCTAGCGGGCGTCGAAATCAGTCGACATAATTATTTTATGGTAACGATTCGGGCAATCCGATTCCAATTTTACCCTGACAGCACATCTCTTAACGAGGGATCTTTCAAAAAAGGAGCCGAGGAAACACAGTATGGCACAGCTTTATTTCAAGTACGGCGCGATGGGGTCGTCCAAAACCGCCAATGCGCTGATGGCAAGATTCAATTACGAGGAGCGGGGACAGCGGACCTTGCTCGTCAAACCGCAGCTGGACACCCGCGACGGCGACCACACGGTCCATTCCCGCATCGGCTTATCGTTCCCGTGTATCTATTTTCACGAAATGCGGGCGATGCCGGAGGCGGAGCTTCAAAAGAACGCCTGCATCATTGTGGACGAGGCACAGTTCCTCACGCGCGAGGAAGTGATGTACCTCGTGCATCTCGTGGACGACTGCGATATTCCCGTTATTTGCTATGGACTCAGAGCCGATTTCCGCGGCGAACTATTTCCGGGCAGCTATGAGCTGCTGGTGATGGCGGACAAGCTGGAGGAGGTCAAGACCATCTGCTGGTGCGGCAAAAAGGCGATGTTCAACGCGCGCTTTGACGCCGCCGGTCGCGTCCTCAAGGAGGGTGAACAGGTCGTGCTCGGCGCGAACGACAAGTACATCGGTCTGTGCCGCAAGCACTGGTCGCGGGGCGATCTCGGTCCGGATTTCAAGGCGAATCAGGCATGATCTGCAACCTTTGCCCGCGCCATTGCAGCGCCCGGCGCACGGAGGTCAAGGGCGAGGGCTTCTGTGGCATGCCAGCCGGAATCGTGGCGGCGAAGGCGATGCTCCATCATTGGGAGGAGCCCTGCCTCTCCGGAACGCGCGGAGCGGGCTGCGTGTTCTTCACCGGCTGCAATTTGGGCTGCGTGTACTGTCAGAACGGGAGCATTTCCCGCGAAAACTTCGGAAAACCCATCACATCAACGCGTTTACGTAAGATTTTTGACGAATTGATTGCGCAAGGCGCTCATTGCATCGACTTAGTGACGCCCACAATCTATGCTCCTTGGATCGTGGAAGCGCTCGAAGCCCCTCTTTCGGTGCCGGTGGTCTGGAACTGCGGGGGCTATGAGAGCGTCGAGCAGCTACAGACCTTGGAGGGCAAGGTACAGATCTATCTGCCGGACATTAAATACGCCGATTCCGCTCTTAGTTTAGACTTATCCAAAGCGCGAGACTATCCGGAAATTGCCGCCGCGGCGGTCGAAGAGATGTTCCGGCAGGTCGGCCCATACCGTTTTGGGGCGGATGGGCTGCTGAAAAGCGGTGTGATCGTCCGTCACATGGTGCTTCCGGGGCAGTTGGAAAATACCAAGCGCGTGATTGACTTCGTGGCGTCCCGATTTTCGCCCGGCGACGTGCTTTTCTCGCTGATGAGCCAATATACGCCCCAAAATGGCGCAAAAGGCGCACTTTCCAGGCGCATTACCGGTGCGGAATATCGCGCCGCCGTGGACTATATGCACGCCTGCGGCATCACCGACGGCTTTGTGCAGGAAAAATCCAGCGCAAAAGAAGAGTATACCCCGATATTCGATTTGAGCGGCATTTGACTCGGTCCGTGAAAAAACATTTTTCGCAGACTCGGAGAATCGAACAACATTCACGCCATTCATCGATTATCCGTATTTTTTCGATTTTATGCAGGGAGGTATCGTCTTATGGATTCCGTTTCTATGAATCGCGTCAGCAAAGAGAACTATTATCTGGACATTGCGCAGACGGTCACCGAGCGGGCGACCTGTCTCCGCAGGGTCTATGGGGCGATCATCGTCAAGAACGATGAGATTATCTCCACAGGCTACAACGGAGCGCCGAGAGGACGCAAAAACTGTGTAGACTTAGGCTATTGTACGCGGGAAGCGATGCAGGTGCCGCGGGGTCAGCGCTATGAGCTGTGCCGCAGCGTGCACGCCGAGGCCAACGCCATCATTTCCGCGTCGCGGCGCGACATGGTGGGGGGTACGATCTACCTCGTCGGGCGCGACGCCGCCACTGGTGTGCTGCTGGGCGACGCCGATTCCTGCTCCATGTGCCGCCGCCAGATCATCAACGCGGGGCTGGAGCGCGTCGTCATCCGCCGCACCCCCACGGAGTTTGTCGTTGTGCCGGTTTCGAGCTGGATCGATGACGATGATTCTATGCCCGATTTGCCGTGACTTTCGTTTTTTAAACCGTTTTTTCGGCTCAAAACTCATTCTGTCCTTTCGGTCTATAAAGAAAAGAGGCTCTTTCGAGTCTCTTTTCCTGTTTTTATGCTATTCACCGACATGCATACGAAAACCAGCCCTCGGAATTGCGCTCAGTTTCGATCTGCCAACCGGCGTCGATCAGCTTTTGCTTCACCTCCGCGGCGCGATCGTCGATGATGCCGGAGCAGAGGAACACGCCGCCCTCTTTCAACAGCGGGCGCACCCGCGGCGCGAGGGCGATGATGACGTCCGCGACGATGTTCGCCACCACCACGTCGTAGTCACCGCCAAATTCGCGGGCAAGCTCCCTGTCCGCCGTCACGTCGCCGGCGCGGACGGTGTAGCGGTCGCGGTCGACACCGTTGAGCGCGGCGTTTTCATAAGCAACGTTCACGCAGGTCGGGTCCACGTCGCAGGCAAACGCCCGCTCCGCGCCCAGCCGCAGCGCCGCGATGGAGAGGATACCGCTGCCGCAGCCCAGGTCCAGCACCTTTTCGCCGCCGTGAATCAGCTGATCCAGCGCCGTCAGGCACAGCCGCGTGGTCGCGTGGCTTCCCGTACCGAAGGTCAGCCCGGGGTTGAGGATCAGCTTGACGCGGGACTCGTCCTCAGTCTGCTCCCACTCCGGCACGACCAGCAGCCGCTCGCCGATCTCCATGGGCTTGTAGAACTGCTTCCAGTTGTTCTCCCAGTCCTCGTCCGCCACATTTTCCATGGAAAGGATCAGCGGCGCGTACTCCGGATGCTGTTTCTTGAGCGCGGAGAGCATGATGCGCACCTGCGCCAGACGGCTCCAGCCCTCCTCATTTTCCTCGAGATAGAACGTGATACGGCACTTGCCGCGCTTCTCATCCAGCAGCTTATCGTCCACATAGTCCCAATACTGCCTGTTGTTTTCGAGGAAATCCTTGAATTCGCCCTCTTCGTCTATCATCAATGAGTCTATTCCATTGGCGCTGAGGAGCTCCGTAACCGGGTCAATTCCCGCGGGGACGGTGTCAATGTGCAATTCGATCCACTTCATCGTTCTCTCCCAAAGAAAAACAGGCCCAGGGTGCCGGCACCGGTGTGCGACCCGATGACCGGACCGATGAATTCAGCGCGCACATCCGTGATCCCGAAGCGATTTTTTAATAGACTTACCACATAGTCTACGCTATCCTGCGCGTCTGCGTGGCAGATGAACACGGTCTGATCCTCCAGCGGGCGGATGCCCAGCTCATCCATCTTCTTGACCAGCCCATCGAGCGCAGCGCGCATGCCGCGCACCTTGGAGACCGGGGTCAGCTTGCCCTCCGCGTCCGTGTGGAGAATGGGCTTGATCGACAAAACCGTGCCGACGATGGCGCTGGTGGCGTTGAGCCGCCCGCCGCGGCGCAGGTGGTTGAGGTCGAACACCGTGAACCAGTGATCCTGATGCGGCGCCATCTCGCGAACCCAGTCCGCCACCTCGTCAATAGACTTACCTTCCGCCTTTTTCTTTGCCGCATGCCACACCAGCATGCCCTGTCCACGGGAAGCAGCCAATGAGTCGATGACAATAATGCGGCTTTCCGGGAACTCGTGCCGCAGCTCCTCCGCCGCGATGCAGGCGGATTGATAGGTCGTGGACAGCGCGCTGGAAAAATTGACGCAGAGGACGTCCTTTCCGGATTGCAGCACGGCGCGCATCGCATCCAGAAAGCCGCCGACGTTGACCGCGGCGGTGGTGCACTCCTTGCCCTCGCGGAGCTTCCGGTAAAATTCCTCCAGCGACATATCCTCATGGTTCGGCGTGTCCCGATAGGTTTTGCCGTCCATGGTAAAGGTCAGCGGCACCACGATCAGTTGGCTCTCGGCGACCTCCGCCGCGCTGAGATCGCAGCAGCTGTCGGTCATAATGACGTAATCGCGCATAATGAGTCCTCCCGTATCTGTTTTTCGAAACTATATCACCTTTTATTTTATACCATAAGTTTGCACAAAACGCAATACTCTCTTACTTGCCGACACAGAACCGTTCGAAGATCCGCGCCACCATGTCCTCCCGCGCGGTGCGGCCGGTCAGCTCGCCGAGGGCGTTGGAGGCGGCCTCCACCTCGGTGAGCACCACGTCCGGCGTCATGCCGCCGCGCAGGGCGTCCAGCGCCGCGCGTACCGAGGTGAGCGCGCGCGTCACGGCGTCCGCCTGCCGCGCGTTGGTGAGCAGGGTGCCGGTCGTGGGCGGCAACGTCGGGAACAGCGCCGCGACGGCGGCTTCCAGCGCGTCAAAGCCCTCGCCGGTGGTGTTGGAGATCGCGATCCCCTCACCGCTGCCGCCGAGATCGCGCTTGGTGCGCAGCAGGAGATACGGCTTGCCGCTCGCCTTTGCCAGCGCCAGCGTCTCCGCGTCCTCTGCGGTCTGCGGACGACTGCCGTCGATGAGGGCGAGGATCAGGTCGGCGCTCTCGATCGCCCGACGCGAGCGTTCGACGCCCAGCTTCTCCACCGCGTCGTCGGTCTCCCGCAATCCGGCGGTGTCGATGAGGCGCAGCAGCACGCCGCCGACGAGGGCCTTTTCCTCGACCGTGTCGCGGGTCGTGCCGGCGATGTCCGTGACGATGGCGCGGTCATAGCCCACCAGACGGTTCAAAAGCGAGGATTTGCCCGCGTTGGGCGCGCCGATGATGGCGGTGGCGACGCCGGACTTCACGAACCTGCCCCGCGCGTAGGTCGCGAGCAGGTCGGCAAGCGCGGCTTCGGTCTCCCGCAAGGTCGCCTCGACCTCCGCGGGGGAGGCGTCGGCAATGTCCTCGTCGGGATAGTCCACCACGGCGTAGAAACGGCTCGCGATGTCCAGCAGCTTGTCGTAGGCGCTCTCTGCCAGACGGCGCAGCGCGCCGTCCACCTGACCGGCGGCGTTGCGTGCCGCCTCGGCGGTCTCGGCGTCCACCAGATCCACCACGGCCTCCGCCTCGGTGAGATCCATCTTGCCGTTCAAAAACGCGCGCTTGGTGAACTCGCCCGCCTGCGCCTGCCGCGCACCGGCGGCGAACGCGGCGGCAAGCGTCTCGTTCAGCACCACGGGGGAGCCGTGGCAGTGGATCTCCGCCCCCGGCTCGCCGGTATAGGAGTGCTCCGCCGAGAAGCGCACCGCCAGCGCGTGGTCGATGACGCGGCCCTGCGCGTCCCGCACCGCGCCGTAGACCATACGGCGGGGCGGCTGCTGCGACATGAGGGCGCCGCTCGCGGGGGCGAACAGCGCGTCCAGCACGGCAAAGGTATGTTCCCCGCTGAGACGCACGATGCCCACGGCGGCAGGTGCGGCGGCGGTGGCGATAGCGGCAATGGTATCCATAAGCTGCTCCTTCTGATGATGGTTCATTTTATCAGAAAATGGCCGGGTTTTCAACACAAGGATAAAGGAGAGGCTTTCGCCTCTCCTTTATCATCCTTGCATCAGAGGATCAGGAAACCCACGACGACCAGCGCAATGCCGAGGAGCATCCAGAACCACCATTTATTATATAGAATCAGTCGGTTGCGCGCGCCGCAGTTCGGACAGATCTCCATGTCCGCCAGCATGCCGCCCCCGCAGTATCGGCAGCGAATAATATCTTTCGACATCGAAGTGCTCCTTTTTGCTCTTTGTCATACAGCCACATAAATATGAGAAATATTAACACATTGGGCTCAAAATGGTCAAGAAGATCGCTGTCGATGTTTATTTTTGTTAAATCGGTCTCGCTTGCTGGATAAAGAAAGAGCAGGCATATCTGCCTGCTCTTTCAGTGATTGCTTACTGCTGTTCTTTCGCCTGCTGGGCTTCGATCTCCATGAGCGCGTCCTTGCGGGAGAGGTTCCAGCGGCCCTTCTCGTCGATCTCCATGAACTTGACCCAGATCATGTCGCCGACGGAGACCACGTCCTCGACCTTCTCCACGCGCTTCTTGTCGAGACGGGAGATGTGGACGAGGCCGTCCTTGCCCGGGGCGATCTCCACGAACGCGCCGAACTGCATCAGGCGCACGACGCGGCCGTAGTACAGCTTGCCCACCTCGGGGACGAACACGATATCGTCGATGCACTTCTTCGCGGCGTCGCACGCGGCGGCGTTGGGCGAGGAGATGAAGATCGTGCCGTCGTCCTCGATATCGACCTTCGCGCCGGTGTCGGCGACGATCTTCTGAATGACGCTGCCGCCCTTGCCGATGACCTCGCGGATGCGGTCGGGGTCGATGTGCATGGTGATCATCTTCGGCGCGTAGGGGCTGACCTCGGGGCGCGGCTCGGAGATGACCGGCAGCATGACCTGATCGAGAATCTGGCAGCGGGCGTCATAGGTGATGTCCAGCGCGTTCTCGATGATCGCCATAGTGAGGCCGTCGTTCTTGAGGTCCATCTGGATAGCGGTAATGCCCTTCTTCGTACCGGCAACCTTGAAGTCCATCTCGCCGTGGAAGTCCTCCACGCCCTGAATGTCGATGAAGGTGGTGAAGTCGTCGCCGTCCTGGATCAGGCCGCAGGAGATGCCCGCGACGGGCGCCTTAATGGGCACGCCCGCGTCCATCAGCGCAAGCGTCGAGCCGCAGATGGAGCCCTGCGAGGTCGAGCCGTTGGAGGATACAACCTCGCTCACGACGCGGATCGCGTAGGGGAACTCCTCCTCGGAGGGGATGACGGGCAGCAGCGCGCGCTCGGCCAGCGCGCCGTGACCGATCTCACGACGGCCGGGGCTGCGGGCGGGCTTGGCCTCGCCGACGGAGTAGCCGGGGAAGTTGTAGTGGTGCATATAGCGCTTCTCGGTCTCTTCCCAGATGGTGTCCAGCTTCTGGTTGGCGGACAGGGTATCGAGGGTGCAGACGGAGAGCACCTGCGTCTGGCCGCGGGTGAAGAGGCCGGAGCCGTGGACGCGGGGCAGAACGCCGACCTCGGCGGAGAGGGGACGGATCTCGTTGCGCTTGCGCCCGTCGACGCGGTGGCCTTCGAGCAGCCACGCCTTGACGATCTTCTTCTGGAGCTTGTAGGTGATCTCCTCGAGGTACTGGTCCATGTTCTCATGGTCGGCGAGGTACTTCTCGTGCCAGTGCTCGATCATCTCGTTCCAGCGGGACTCGCGCACGTTCTTGTCGTCGGTGTCCATGGCGGCCTTCGCCTCGTCCATGAAGTCGGCGCAGATCTTGTCGAACAGCTCGGTGTCGAAGTCCGCGTGCGGATAGTCGAACTTGGGCTTGCCGATCTCGGCGACCATGCGGTTGATGAGCTCGACCTGCTTCTGGTTCTCCTCATGCGCCAGCTTGATGGCGGCGAGCATCTGATCGTTGGGCACCTCGTTCGCGCCCGCCTCGATCATGACGACCTTCTTGCCGGTCGAAACGACCGTCACGTCGAGGTCGCTGACCTTGCGCTGCTCGCTGGTGGGGTTCAGCACCAGCTGACCGTCGACCAGGCCGACCTTCAGCGCGCCGATGGGTCCGTTCCAGGGGATGTCGGAGATGGCCAGCGCCGCGCTCGCGCCGATGAGCGCCGCGATCTCGGGGGAGCAGTCGTGATCGACCGCCATGACGGTCGCCATGATGGACACGTCGTTGCGGAAGTCATAGGGGAACAGCGGGCGGATGGGGCGGTCGATGACGCGGGCGGTCAGGATGCCCTTCTCGCCGGGACGGCCCTCGCGGCGGTTGAAGCTGCCGGGGATGCGGCCCACGGCGTAGAGCTTCTCCTCGAAGTCCACAGACATGGGGAAAAAGTCCACGCCGTCGCGGGGACGGGGCGCGGCGGTGACGCACACCAGCACGCGGGTGTCGCCGTAGCCGACCATGACGGAGGCGTTGGCGAGCTCGGCGAGCTTGCCGACCTCGAGGAACAGCGGGCGGCCCGCCACTTCGAGCTCATACTTGTGATAGTTGGGGAACTGTCTCTTGGTGATGATGGTTGACATTGCATATCTCCTTTTGAAAAATTTTTCTTCAGGAGCCTGTCCAACCTTTAGCACTTGATTTCAAGGCCGAGCTTCGACCGCAAAATCAACTGCTAAAAGGGAAAATAGGCTCCCGAAACGCCGGGGACAGATACGAAAAGACGCGGGGGAAGCGGAACTTCCCCCGCGACTGCTCTTACTTACGAATGCCGAGCTTGGCGATCAGCGCACGATAGCGCTCGATGTCCTTCTTCATGAGGTAGTCGAGCAGGCTGCGGCGCTTACCGATCATCTTGTACAGGCCGCGACGGGAGTGGTTGTCGTGGGCGTGCACCTTGAGGTGCTCGGTGAGCTGGTTGATCCGCTCGGTGAGAATGGCGACCTGCACCTCGGGGGAGCCGGTGTCGTTTTCGTGGGTACGGTTGGCCTCGATGATGGAGGTCTTCTGGTCTTTGAGCATCATGGTTGTTTTCCACCTTTCGTTATATTCTCCCGCGGCTGCGTCAGGGAGCAGGTGGACTGTCCGCAAACGAGGCCGGGGAACA
>Ga0256405_10000570_pt1 | contig 120642 bp, 130 predicted proteins | sample RumenRJG_02DNA_FD_189096 | JGI IMG/M metagenome (GOLD analysis project Ga0256405, IMG submission 189096) | Bovine rumen microbial communities from Lethbridge, Alberta, Canada - RJG_02 | ecosystem: Host-associated > Mammals > Digestive system > Stomach > Rumen | place: Canada: Alberta...
TCTAAATTCGGTGCTCACTTTATCTTAAGAATCGATCACATCCTCATTAAAGAGAAATACTATAACTCCATTATCAATGGTGCGACACGTAGTAATTATTGTCCATTACCCACTAACTGGGGCTATAGAGATAGTAAATACTTCTGGTGTTCTGATTTTAAAAAACCAGATGCGATTGCAATTCCAAATAGAGAAGTTGATATCTCATCAGTTAGATATGCTGCGGATAGACTTAATACTGATGTTAAGTTCACCGATGCCGCGCTTAAGATGCTTGTCAAAGTACCACGTCCATTCTTAAAACTCGTATTAAACGGCTGTGTGGACTGGGCTAATAAGAACGGTAAAAAGGTCATTGATGAACCAGAAATGAAAGAAATCAATGATAAGCGTTCACAAGAAAAGAAAGCCAAAAAATAAGAGGACTAAGTCCTCTTTTCTTTCATCTTGCTTGATAGCGATGAATAATAAATTCGATGATCAATATGAAGGCTTCAACGAGAAGTGAAATGCCGATGAATATGAAATCGTGGTCTAAAGCTTCAACATTCCTTGTGATTAAGAAGATGAAGAATATCGCTTCAGTAACACAGAGAATAATAATAACAATATTAAGGAATGGTTGTTTAAGAATATTATAACCAGCATTCGCGATTTTAATGACTTGGAAAGCAATGCTACAAATACCCCAAAGGACGCACGTGGTCGCTAATTCCATATCAATTGCCATGATTAACACACCAAGAACCATTGATAATCCCGCCACAATTGCGTTAGGTATATTACGTAATTTTCCGAGCATTTTAAGTGAGAGGAATTCAACCATTTCAGTTGCGCCTATCGCTAAGACAATTGAACCAATAAATGATTTATTAAGTTCTAAACTTTCCTGATGTTGATAAGCGATGAAAGTTAAAATGGTCACACCAATGATGATGTTGCTTAAAATCGTTACGATCTCGAGGATGATATGTAGTGTGCCACTCTTTCTCATAATTCTATGGTAGTCCTTATTTTAAAAACCTTCAAAGTTATCTTTTAATAATCTCTAAAACGATATTAATCATCGTGTTGAAATCTTGGATACAAAGATATTCAAAACGGCCGTGGTGGTTGCCGCTTCCTGTACCTAAATTTGGTGTAACCAAACCCATCTTAGAGAAAGTTGCACCGTCAGTGCCACCTTTAATACGTTCAAATTTAGGTTCAATACCAAGTTTTCTAAGAGCCACTTCCGCTTTTTTGACTGGACGCGGGTCTTTATCAACATATGGTTTCATATTTTCATATTGTTCAGAAATATCCACTTTGATCTTGGCTTTTGGATACTTCGCAGATAATTCGTCTCTGATTTGATAAATCTTAGCGTCTAATTCTTCTAATGCTTTCCTTGAGAAGTTTCTTAAGATAGCCACAAATTCAACTTGTTCACTAGTGCCGTTAACTGAAGTTAAATGCCAATATCCTTCGTCAGCGTAATATGGTGTTTCCTTTTGAGGAAGCATATTAATGAATTCCGCTTGTAATTGAAGAGCGTTAATTAAGGTATTCTTACCTTCGCCTGGGTGCACTGAAACGCCATCAATCTTCACTCTTAATTGTTGTGCGTTGAAGTTTTCAATATCAATGCTATTAACTGCGCCACCATCAATTGTGAAGGCATAATCTGCACCCATCTTTTCTAGAGAGAAATGCTTTGGACCTTCACCGATTTCTTCATCAACAGTAAAAGCAACCGCTAATGGATGATGCTTGAAATCAGGATGTTCTTTAATATAATCAAGCACCGCCATAATAATAGCGATACCAGCTTTATCATCAGCGCCTAATAATGTATTACCATCAGTAACGACTAAATCTTTACCGATAAATTGTTTCATATGTGGGAATTGATTTAAGGAAATACGATATTGATCATTCAAGATGATGTCATTACCATCCCATTTAGTAACGATGCGAGGATTAACATTTTCATCAGTTACTTCTAAAGCGGTATCAACGTGGCTATTTAAACCAATGACATCGCCTTCACCACTAAGGTGGGCATAGACGATACCATATTCATCCATATAGGCATCTTCTAAACCTAATTCTTTTAATTCTTTAACTAAAAGACGGCTGAGATTCTTCTGCTTTTCAGTAGAAGGAGTGGTGCCTGTATTTTCATCAGCCTGTGTATCAATCTTCGCGTAGCGGATAAATCTTTCAATATTCTTGTCCATAAATCTTCTCCCTTGAATGCCAATATTATATATGTCCCTATTGAAACATAGTATCTTTTTCTTTTCTAAGAAAACAAATCTCTATAAAATGAAAGCATGGTTGAAGAAATTGAAATTAAAAGAAAAAACTATCAAGTCGTCGAACAAATCAGTGATCACTCATTCAAAGTAGAAAGAAAAGGCAAATACTATTTATTAAAGAAACTTGATGATGATCCAGAAGGCTTTGAGAAGTTTGTTGATTGCGAACATCGCTTAAGAGTTTCTGGTGTCAGCAATCCTAAATGCTATTTATACGATAAGAAACTCAGATGGGCCATCCTTGAATATATCGAAGGTGAAAACTGTTTTGGTATGTTACAAATCGCCCCTCTTCCAGAACAAGTGCTAGAACTAATGTTTAAAGCCTATTGGTACGCAAGAACTGATAGAATGGCGTTAGACATGAAACCAGATAACTTTGTTTACGCTGATGGCAAACTCTATTACATGCCATTCAAATACGAAAAGTTTGTATCTAACGACAAATTTGTCCAGCAAGACATTCGCTTATGGTTCTTTACAAAAGAATTTGTTAAGTATTGTCACGATAAGGGAATTGATGTTGATCAATCACAATTAAAGAGCGATTACGAAACTAATAAAAACATCGCTTTGATGACTGTTAAGTATTATAGATAAGAGGTTAAAAGAATTTATGGAAAACAAAGTCCTTAAAATCATCAAATCTCGTGTGAGCTGCAGAGCTTATAACGAAAAGAAAGTTCCACTCAAGAAAGCCTTAGAAGTCGCTGAAGCAGGTAAATATGCTCCTAGTGGCAAGAACAGACAAATCGCTAACATTTATGTCGTTAACAGCAAGAGATGCGTGGAAAAGTTAAGGGCGTTATCGCTAAATGAACTCAATCGTGACTGTATGTACGGCGCTAAAACAATCCTCATTGTTGGTGCTCCTCGTGAAGATGCCTTCACTGATAAAGATTGCTCCTGCATTTTAGAAAATATGTTCGTGGCCGCTCATGCCTTAAAGATCGATTCTTGTTGGATTAATCAATTTGATGATTTATTTAATACAAAAAATGGGTTAAAAGTCAAAAAGGCTTTAGGTATTCCAGAAGATTATAAAATCGTTGGTAGCTGTATCCTTGGCTACGCTAAAGATCCAGAGTCATTGCAGGTCAAAGATAGAAAAGAAGACTTTATTAAAGTTCTTTAATGCGAACACGCGCATTCGTAAGATTGTCATACGCAAATAGCAAGTTTACAATCATTGCGAATGCTTTTTTGTTGTAAAGTGGATATGTACATATAGGAGAGTTTTATAATGAAAAAAGTAGTTACTAATCCCTACTTACCAAATTTTGAATACGTCCCAGATGGTGAACCACATGTTTTTAACGGACGTGTTTATGTTTATGGTTCCCATGACCGTTTCGGTAGTAGCGGTTTCTGTCTAAATAATTACATTACCTGGTCCGCTCCAATTGATGATTTATCCGATTGGCGTTATGAAGGTGTTATTTGGAAAAAGACAGATGACCCATTAAATAAAACAAAAACCCAATTCTATGCTCCTGACGTTTGCCAAGGTCCAGATGGTAGATATTACATTTACTATTCACCAGCACCTGGCTTTACAAAAGGTTCTTGGGTTATTCGTTGCGCTGTTGCTGATTCTCCAGCCGGCCCATTCAAATTCCATGGTAAAGTTGATTTATCAAAATGGCAAAAGAGCTATGCTCCATTTGACCCAGCAGTCTTCGTTGAAGATGGTCACGTCTATCTCTACTATGGTTCTGCTTTGTTCTATCCTGTCTTAGGCTTAAGCGCAAAGAAGATCCTTGGCGGTGCGGTTGTCGAACTTGATCCAAAAGACATGGTGACAGTTATTACTGAACCAATTACCACAGTCCCATCCATTCAATGTGACACAAATAAAGAATATGGCATTCACGCTTTCTTTGAAGCGAGTTCAATGCGTAAATTCAATGGCAAATATTACTTTATCTATTCTTCACAAGCAGGTCACGAATTATTCTACTGCATTGGTGATACACCAAAAGGCCCATTTAGAAAAGGTGGCACGTTAGTGTCTAATGGTGATATCGGTTTACGCGATATTGAAAATAGCAAAGACGCTTGTGACTTCACAGGTAACACACACGGTTCTATGGTGGAAGTTAATGGTCATTACTATGTCTTCGCTCATAGACAAACAAATAAATGTCAATTCTCCAGACAAGGCTTTGCCGAAGAAATCTTCATGGAAAAAGATGGTTCCTTCAAACAAGTTGAAAGAACATCCCAAGGTTTATATGGCAAACCATTACCAGGTGAAGGTGAATACTTCGCTTCTATCTGCTGTGGCTTAAGAGCCAAGAATGGTAACAGATTCTATGGTGTCTTCAAGTCTGGTCACAATAAAGAACCATTCTTAACTCAAGAAGGTAAAGATAGAGAAGAAAATCCAAACCAATACGTTAAGAACTTCAACGATGGTTGCTCCATCACCTATAAATACTTCGACTTAAAGAAAACCAAATCATTCGGCATTAAGCTAGATGGTAAAGCTCAAGGCAAACTCATCATGAAGTATGGTGAAAAAGAAGCCGCTCAAGATATCAACGTTAACGGTGAAGCAGTAATCGAATTCCCAATTGAAAAAGGCGGCGAAAAAGATCAAGTTACATTCGTTTACGAAGGTAAAGGCGCTCTCAATTTAAGAAAACTTATCCTTAAATAATCATTATCAAAACACAATAAAAAGTTCGGTCTAAAAGCCGAACTTTTTTATCCACATTCCTAGTCGAGTAGTACACTGCAATAATCGCTTTTTGCAGATAGTATTCTCTCAACAATTATCTTGTTTCCCGCTACTTTATAGAAAGCAATGTATGATTTATAGATCGTATATCTAAACCCAGTGAGTAGCCCCATAAAATATAGTGGAGTCCCTGAATTAGGAAATAACGCCTTGTTCTTTATCTTGGCCTTAATGCCTTTCAAATATTTAGCCACGATGTTTTTATCTAGACATGATTTATAGATTTCTATACCAATTGTCTTTAAATCATCCATTGCGCTCTTCGAATAAAGAACGTTAAATTTCATCTACCATCTTTTTAAGGAATTCATCAACTTCCTTTTCTGTGAATAACTCCTCTTTTTCGGATAATTCACCTTTATGTAATTCGCACATCAAAACAAGAAGTTTTCTCATGCGCTCATATTCGTTTTCATCAGCGATATCTCTGATGATGTAACGACCTCTGCCATTAACAGTAAGGTACACCGGCGTGCCTTCTGAAACATGCTCGAGGACTGTGTTGTAGTTTCTTAAGTCGGATACTGGGAGGATTGTAGCCATATATTTTACCTCCTTTCTTATATTAATTTTAATATAACTAGTTCAATGTATCAATATATTAAGTAAAATATTACGAAATATATAAAGAAAATGGTTTTAATAATCTATTGCTTTTGATTATTGAGTATAACTCAAAGTTCATCTATAATAACTCCGTTATGAAAAACTTTTATTTAGAAATCAAACACATCGATAAGAAAACAGGTGCTAGATATGGTATCCTCCACACCCCTCATGGTGATTGTGAAGTGCCAATGTTTATGCCTGTTGGTACATTAGCCACTGTTAAGACATTATCTCCAGAAGAACTCCATCAAATGGGAGCGGGTACAATCTTAGGCAATACCTATCATCTTTCCATTAGACCAGGAGCGGATGTTGTTGCTAAAGCGGGTGGCCTCCATAAGTTCATGAACTGGGATGGTCCAATCCTCACAGATAGTGGTGGTTTCCAAGTCTTTTCACTCGCAGAAAACCGCAAAATTACCGAAGACGGTGTTGAATTTAAGAGTCATTTAAATGGTGATAGATTATTCTTCTCGCCTGAAGTTTCTATTGGTATCCAAGAAAAACTTGGCTCAGATATCGCCATGTCTTTTGATGAATGCATTCCTTGGCCAGCGGACTATAACTACTGCAAAAAATCCACTGAAAGAACATTAAGATGGGCTAAACGTGGCAAAGACGCTCACACTAGAGAAGACCAAGCTTTATTTGGTATTGTCCAAGGTGGCGACTATGAAGATTTAAGAAAAATGTGCGCTGAAGAATTAGTCAAAATGGATTTCCCAGGCTATTCCATCGGTGGTACTTCTATTGGCGAACCAAAAGAGAAATTCTTTGAAATGATTGATTATGCAATTAAATATTTACCAGAAGATAAACCAAGATATGTCATGGGTATTGGTTCCATTGACTACATCTTAGGTAGTATCTTACGTGGTGTTGATATGTTTGACTGTGTTTTACCAACTAGACTTGCAAGACATGGTGCTTTAATGACAAGTCATGGCCGTGTAAACATCAAAAATGAGAAGTATAAAGAGGACTTTACTCCATTAGATGATAAGTGTGATTGCTATTGCTGTAAGAACTACACAAAAGCATATTTAAGGCACTTATACATTTGTGATGAAACATTTGGTAAACGCTTAATGTCTATTCATAACGTTAGATTCTTAATTAGACTTGTTGAAGAAGCCAGAGTGGCTATCCAAGAAGATAGATATGAAGAATTCATGAAAGAGAAACTCGCTGAGTTTGGTGATGAAAGAGGCTTCTAATGAACATTAATTTATTTGATTATTATCTTCCTGAAGAATTAATCGCCCAAAGACCAAGTGAAAAAAGAGATCACTCCCGTCTTTGTGTTGTTAATAAGGATGAACATACTTATACTGATAAACACTTTTATGACATCGTTGATTATTTACATGAAGGTGATGTTTTAGTGAGAAATAACACCAAAGTTATTCCCGCTAGATTATTGGGCGTTAAAGAAGTTACTGGAGCGCACTGCGAATTATTGCTTTTAAAGCAATTAGAGGGCGATAACTGGGAATGTCTAACTAGACCTGCTAAATCATTAAAAGTCGGCGCAAGAGTGGACTTTGGCGAAGGAAAACTCATCGCTGAATGTATTGAAGAAAGAGAAGAAGGCCTTCGTGTTTTTAAATTTATCTATGAAGGTATCTTCTTAGAAGTCTTAGATCAATTAGGTAAAATGCCTTTACCTCCATACATCGCTAAACAATTATGCTCTAACGATAGATATCAAACTGTGTACGCTAAATATGAAGGTAGTGCGGCTGCTCCAACTGCAGGCTTCCATTTTACCGAAGAAATATTTGAAAAGTTAAAAGCCAAAGGTGTTGAAATCGTTGATGTTACTTTGCACATTGGTTTAGGCACATTTAGACCAGTCAAAGTGGAAGACACTAAAGACCACATCATGCATAGTGAAGTCTATGAAATGAGTGAAGAATCCGCAGCTAAATTAAATGCCGCTAAAGCAAATGGCCAACGTATTATTGCCATTGGTACGACATCTGTTAGAACCTTAGAAGCAAACTATTCTAAGTATGGATGTTTTAAACCTACAAGAGAAGCCACAAATATCTTCATTGAACCAGGTTATGAATATAAAACAATCGATGCTTTAATTACAAATTTCCATTTACCAAAATCAACATTAATCATGCTTGTTTCCGCTTTTATGGGTAGAGAATTTACTCTTGAAGTCTATAAGCATGCAGTGGAAGAAAAATATAGATTCTTCTCGTTCGGAGATGCGATGTTCATTTATGGAAGAGACAAAGATTAATTATCAAAAAGAGCAAGAACGGTTACTTAAAAAGCTAGTGGAAGCTGGTGAAAAACCAACATTACTTTTACATGTCTGCTGTGGTCCTTGTTTCACTTACCCTTTTGAATTAATTAAAGATTATTTTAAGATCACAATCATCTATAACAATTCCAATATTTATCCAGAAGAAGAATACCATCGTCGACTTAATGAGCTTAAGGGTTATCTAAAAGCCATATCCGCGGATATTGAGGTCATCGAATTTGAATATGATAATGCAACCTACAACAAAGATTTAGAACCATACGCTAATCAACGCGAAGGTATGGATCGTTGTCGTGTTTGTTTTAGAAAGAGACTAGGCCAAGCTGTCGACCTCGCTGAAGAACGTGGTTATGACTATGTTGGCACTGTCATGAGTATCTCTAGATTTAAGAACTCACAAGATTTAAATAAAATCGGTTTTGAATTAGCAGAAGGTAAAAGAGTTAAATGGCTACCCGCGGACTTTAAAAAGAATGGTGGTTATGAAAAATCTTTAGATATAGTCCGTAAATATGGATTATATTTCCAACATTACTGTGGTTGTAAATTCTCAATTCGCACCACAAAAGAAGAACTGTAATTTATTACAATTTGCGCTTTTCAAAGTTTAATTAATAAAAAAAGTATGCTATTATCTAGATAGATATTTTTTGTTATAAACATTCATAAAAAGAGATTTTTTATATTTTAATCAATTTTGGGAGACTTTGATTGTAGATAGAGGGGCGATGGTTATGGACAAAAACAAACGTAAAATTTTAATTGTTGAAGATGAATTTGTTAATCGCGAAATTTTGAAAAACATCTTGAAAGATGACTATGAAATCTTTGAAGCGGGAGACGGTGAAACCGCTCTTGAACTGCTCAATAGTAAAAAGAATAGTTTGTCTTTAATCCTTTTAGATGTATTTTTGCCTAAATTATCTGGCTTAGAAGTATTGAACATTATTGAATCGAATACTGAACTAAATAACATACCTGTTATCGTTTTAACAAGCGATAAAGAACTTGAAGTTCAGTGCTTACAATATGGTGCTTCTGACTTTATTTCTAAACCATATCCAGACTCCAGTATCATCAAAGCCAGAATTAATAGAGTGGTGGAACTATTTGAAGATAGACAAACTATTAAATCCACTGAAAGAGATACATTAACAAGACTTTATACCAAAGAATACTTTTACAAGTATGTTGCTGATGAAGATAAACTCAATCCAAATATCAATATGGACGCTATTGCGGTTGGAATTAGATCATTCCATGCTATTAAAGAGCGCTTTGGCTCATCTTTTAGCGACAGTCTTTTAATTCGTTTTTCTAAACGCATAAAAAAACTTATGCCGAACATATTTGGGATGGTTTGCCATTTAGAAGCAGATACATTTATCATTTATTCAAGGCATGTCGATGATTATGAAAGTTTATTAAAAGAACTATCTATCGACATCTTTGTTGATAAAGAAAAGAAGACACCAATCAAAGTGCAGATGGGCATATATCAAAACGTTGATAAAAATATTGATATTGATGTCCGCTTCGATAGAGCGAAAACCGCTCTTAACAAAATAAGAGATAGCGTTGTTAAAAATTACTTTATTTTCGATGATAAATTAAAAGAAAAAGAACTCTTTGAGGAAGAGCTAATTGAGTCTTTCCAAACCGCTATTGATGAGAAGCAATTTGTGATCTTTTATCAGCCAAAATTCAATATTCAAGGTGAGACTCCAAAGCTTGTCAGTGCTGAGGCTCTTGTAAGATGGAAACATCCACAAAAAGGTTTGATTTCTCCAGGTATTTTTATTCCTTTATTTGAAGAAAAAGGTCTTATTCAACAGCTCGATTTATATGTCTGGAAAGAGGCTGCTTCTCAAATGAGAAAATGGCAAGAAAAATACCATAAGCATGTTCCTGTTTCAGTCAATGTTTCACGTATCGATTTATTCGATCCAACACTCGTAGAAACGCTCTTGGATATCGTTAAAGAAAACGGTTTAGAAACTAAAGATTTGTTACTTGAAATTACCGAATCAGCGTGCATTTCTGATGTTGATACTATCATTGAAAAAACAAGTGCTTTAAGAGAGGCAGGATTCAAAATCGAAATAGATGATTTTGGTACAGGCTACTCCTCTTTAAGCATGATTAACAAGCTACCACTTGATGCTTTAAAGATTGATATGATTTTTATTCGTAATGCCTTTAGCAGTGGAAGCGATAACAAAATGATAAAGATTATTATCGATATTGCTTCGTATTTAAAAGTACCAACAATTGCAGAAGGTGTTGAGAGCAAAGAACAGGTTGCGGTTTTAAAAGAACTGGGCTGTGAAATTATCCAAGGTTATTACTTCTCTAAACCAGTGCCAAACGAAGAATTTGTGCCTTTTTTAACCGCGGAAAAATAAAGGAGAAACAATTATGCTTAACACTGAAAAATTAAGACAATACGGCGCGAATGTTGATGAAGGTTTAAAGCGTTGCGTCAATAACGAACAACTATATTTGACTTTAGTCAACCGCTTCCTCGATCAGAACACTTTTCCTGATTTAAAAGCGGCTATTCTAGACCATGATTTAGAGAAAGCTTTTCACATTGCTCACTCCTTAAAAGGTGTCATTGGAAACCTCTCTTTATCCCCACTTTATGACGTCATTTATCAGATGACAGAACTACTCAGAAACCGTACAGAAATGGACTATTCAGACTACATTCAAAGGTATGAGATGTCCTATTCCTTACTCGCTGCACTAAGGTAAAAAATCACCTAATTTTTAACACCAAAAATTCAAAAATTGACCAGAAAAAATGCACTTTTTGGTCTTTTTTGTTGAAATTTTTTTGCTTTGAAAACTATGCCACGTGTCCCTTATTTTAGCGCCTTTGCCCTTTATATATTTAAATTTATTTAATAAGTTGTTGACAGCGTATACACACTCACGTATGATATTAAACGTTGACGGCTCGCGTTGACGTGCGAGGTTGCTGATACACCCACAGGCGTTGTCATGAAGGTGTATTCAGGTAATTCGCACTGAGAGAGTTAAAGTCAAAGCCTGATAGTGATAGGAGGAAAAACAATTCATGGCAAAAGCAACCACAATTAGGGTTCGTCTTAAAGCGTATGATCATGTCAACTTAGACTTAAGTGCTGAAAAGATCATCGCCGCAGCGAAAAACACAGGCGCCACAGTTGTTGGCCCAATTCCGCTCCCAACGGAAAAGCAAGTGTTCACCATTCTAAGAGCGGTTCACAAGTACAAAGATTCTCGTGAACAATTCGAAATCAGAACACACAAAAGAATCATCGATATTAAGAACTACCGCAAAGAAACTCTTGATTCCTTAAAGAATCTCGACTTACCAGCCGGTGTTGATATCGAAATCAAATTATAGGAGGTAAGAGTCAATGAAAGCTATTGTCGGTAGAAAAATGGGCATGACTGAAGTCTTCACTGAAGATGGCCAAATCTACGCTGTGACAGTCGTTGAAGTCTTACCAAACGTTGTCACACAAGTCAAAACTGTTGAAAAAGACGGTTATGCCGCTGTGCAAGTTGGTTATGAAGAATTAAAAGAATCCAGAGCCAACAAATGCGAAAAGGGAATCGCAAAGAAAGCCAATACAGTCCCACACCAAGTCCTTAAAGAATTAAAGGGCGATGAAATGACAGGCTACCAACTCGGTGATGTTATTAAAGCTGACATCTTCAAAGCTGGTGAAGTCGTCGATGTCATTGGCACAAGTAAGGGTCACGGTTATTCCGGTGTTATCAAACGTTGGAATCAAACCATTGGTCCAAAAGGTCACGGTTCAGGTTACCACAGAGGTCAAGGTACCTTTGCTAACAACGGTCGTTACAACCACGGCGTTATGCCAGGTAAACACATGTCCGGTCATTACGGTAACGAATCTGCAACAGTCCTCAATCAAATGATCGTCGCTGTTGATGCAGAAAAGAACTACATCTTAGTTAGAGGTGGTCTTCCAGGTGCACGTAAGTCAATCGTTGTCATTCGTAGCGCTATCAAAGATGTCAAACATCCAGAAGTTATTAAACCACTAATCGATCGCACTCCAGTTGCTGCTGAAACTCCAGCTCAAGAAGCTCCAGTCGAAGAAACACCAGCTACTGAAGCCGCAGAATAAGAACGGAAAGGAGAACAGTAATTATGGCAGAAAAGAAATCCGTCAGTGTTAAAGTCCTTAACATGGCTGGCGAAGAAGTCTCCAAGATGAACCTCGATGCTGAAATCTTCGGTATTGAACCACATCAACAAGCAATGTTCGACGCCGTTCAAGTAGAACAAGCTAACCAAAGACAAGCAACCGCTAAAACTAAAGTCAGACACGAAGTTAGTGGTGGTGGTAAAAAGCCATGGCGCCAAAAAGGCACAGGCCGCGCTCGCGCAGGTAGCAGCCGCTCCCCAGTCTGGGTCGGTGGCGGAACAGTCTTCGGACCAGTTGGAAATCAAAACTTCAAGATTTCCCAAAACAAAAAAGAACATAAACTTGCGCTCAAGTCCGCGTTAAGTTTAAAAACAAAAGATGGACTCTTAGTCATCGATGAAATCAAATTTGATGAAAAGAAAACCAAAAACTTCGTTAACTTCTTAGACGCTATCAAAGTTGGTGGTAAAGCTCTCGTCGTCGTCGATGAAATCACAGAAGAAATCTTCGCTAGCTCCCGCAACGTTGGATTCGCCAAAGTTGTGACAAGCGACAACATTAGCGTTCTCGACTTATTAAACGTCGACAACCTCGTGATGAGCAAAGCTAGCATTAAAACAGTTGAGGAGGCGTTAAAGTAATATGGCAGCCAAGAAGAAAACCGAAGCAGCAGCACGCTTCCCAAAAGCGACTGAAAAAGACTTCACAGTTATCGTTAAACCATTAATCACTGAAAAAACAATGGCCTTAATGCAAAACGAAAACAAGGTCACAGTCAAAGTGCTCGAAAGCGCTAACAAAACAGAAATCAAATTAGCGTTCGAAAGAATTTTCCAAGTCAAAGTTACAGACGTGAAAGTTCTTAACCAAAGAGCCAAGGACACAACCAGAGGCACCAGATATGCTGGCCGTATCTCTGGATTCAAGAAAGCGGTTGTTACCGTCGCTGAAGGCGAAGCAATCGACTTGTTCAAAGAATAAGGCAGTTCACTTATTCAAATTATAGGAGGACAAAGTAATGTCAATTAGAACTTACAAGCCTACGTCTCCAAGCCGTAGAGCTATGACAAATTCGACATTCGGTGAAATCACTACATCCACTCCTGAGAAGAGCTTATTAGTCAGTTTATCCAAATCTGGTGGTAGAAATAACCAAGGTAAAATTACCTGCCGCCACATTGGTGGAGGTCACAAACGCAAATATCGTGTTATTGACTTCAAACGTAATAAAGATGGCATCCCAGCAGTAGTGAAGACAATCGAATACGATCCAAACAGAAACGCAAGAATCTGCTTACTCAGCTATGCTGATGGCGAGAAGAGATACATTCTCGCACCAAAAGATATCAAACTTGGTTACAAGATTATGTCTGGTGAAGAAGTTGATATCATGCCTGGTAATGCCTGCTTACTTAAAAACATTCCAGAAGGTACATTAGTTCACAACATCGAATTAGTTCCTGGTAGAGGCGGCCAATTATGTAGAGCCGCTGGTGCTTACGCTCAAGTGTTAGGTGCTGAAGGTAAATATGTTACCCTCCGCTTAATGAGTGGCGAAGTTCGTAAAATCTTAGGAACATGCCGTGCGACAATCGGTACAGTCGGTAATGAAGACTGGAACCTTGTCAATCTCGGTAAAGCCGGTAAAACAAGATGGGCCGGCGTCAGACCTACCGTCCGTGGTAGTGTCATGAACCCAAACGATCACCCACATGGTGGTGGTGAAGGTAAGTGTCCTGTTGGTCGTGATGCACCAAGAACCCCATGGGGCAAACGTGCATTAGGCGTCAAGACAAGAAACAATAAGAAAGCCAGCGGCAAATTAATCGTTCGCCGTAGAAATGGCAAGTAATCGCGAAAGGAGATAGAAAACATGGCAAGAAGTTTGAAAAAAGGCGCATTCGTCGATGCTTCCTTAATGAAGAAAGTCGATGCATTAAACGCTGCTAACAAAAAAGAAGTCATCAAGACTTGGTCACGCCGTTCTACCATTTACCCATCATTCGTGGGTCACACATTCGCGGTTTATAACGGTAAAGAACACATCTCTGTCTATGTCACAGAAGATATGGTCGGACACAAATTAGGTGAATTCTCCCCAACAAGAAAATTCACTGGACATACAGGCCACACCGCTGAAGATAAAGCGGCTAACGCCGGTAATAGTAGGAGGGACTGATACATGGCAGAAACAAAGAAAACAGCTGCTAAGAAAACAACCAAAAAGGTTGCGGAACCAGTAGTTGAAGAAGAAAAAGTTGAAGCTCCTGTTGAAGAAGCTCCTAAAGCTAAAAAGACAGCTGCTAAGAAAGCCGCTGCTCCAAAAGCTGAAAAGAAAGCCAAAGAAGAAAAGAAACCAGAAGCTCCTAAAAAGCCAATGCCAACAGAAGCTAGAGCCATCGCGAAGAACGTCCGCGTTACTCCACGTAAGGTTCGCTTGGTTATCGATCTCGTCAGAGGCTTACCAGTTAAACAAGCGTTAGGTATCTTAGATAACCTTAACCGTGCCGCTAGCGAACCAGTCATGAAATTAATCAAGTCTGCAGCCGCTAACGCCACCAACAACTTCGGTATGGATGAAGATGCATTATACATCGCTCAAATCTATGCCAATGATGGCTTAAGAATGAAGAGATACTTACCAAGAGCTAAAGGCTCAGCCTCAGGCTTGGTCAAACGCAGCAGCCACATCACAGTTGTGGTCAAGATGAGATAGGAGGAAAACATCAATGGGTCAAAAAGTTAATCCAGTAGGCTTAAGAATTGGCGTCAACAAGAATTGGAATTCTCGTTGGTATGCTAATGATCAAGAATTCCATGTGTTCCTCAACGAAGATGTTAAAGTTCGTGAATTCTTAGAAAAGAAACTCAAAGAAGCTTTACTCTCTCACGTCGAAATCGAAAGAATCAAAACCGATAAAGGTTACACTGTGGTCGTCATGGTCTTCGTCGCCCGTCCAGGCGTCGTCATTGGTCAAGACGGTAAAAATATTAATGAATTAAAAGATCAATTAGCGAAATTACTCAAGAACGCTGAAGTCCGTATCGATGTCGTGGAAGTCAAAAATCCTGACTTAGATGCCACAATCGTTGCTAGTGAAATTGCTAAACAATTAGAAGAAAGAGCGAGTTTCAGAACCGCGCAAAAGAAAGCCATCCAAAGAGTCCGCAAAGCTGGCGCTAAAGGTATCAAAACTTCCGTCAGTGGCCGTTTAGGTGGTGCCGATATCGCCCGTGCTGAAGGCTATCGTGAAGGTGTCATTCCTCTACATACCTTAAGAAGTGATATTGACTACGCTTGCGTACACGCTGCTACACAATATGGCCGTTTAGGCGTTAAAGTGTGGATCTGCCGTGGCGAAATTCGTCCTGAACTCCAAAAGAAACAAAATAACGAGAAAGGAGAATAGTCATGTTACAACCAAAACGTGTTAAATATCGTCGTCCACATATCATCAAATATGAAGGACACTGCAAATCCGCTCCAAAAGTGGCTTTCGGTGAATTTGGTTTACAAGCTCTTGAAGGTGCTTGGGTCACAACTCGTCAAATCGAAGCGGCCCGTATCTGCCTCGCTCGTTATACCAAAAGAGGTGGTCAAATCTGGATCAGAATCTTCCCACACTTAGCTAAGACTAAAAAGCCTGCTGAAGTCCGTATGGGTTCTGGTAAAGGTTCACCAGAAGATTGGGTAGCAGTCGTCCGTAAGGGCTGTGTCATGTTCGAAATCGGCGGTGTTCCTGAAGAAGACATGAGAGAAGCTCTCCGCTTAGCGGCTTACAAACTCCCAATCAAATGCAAAGTTATTAAGAAAGGTGAGTAATAGTTATGAAAATTAATGAAGTTCGTGAACTTTCTACGAGTGAATTAAAAGAAAAATTATACTCACTCAAGGAACAATTATTCGAGCTCCGCAGAAAGAAAGCTGTCGGTGCCCTCGAAAGAGGTGAAGATGTCATCACCGTGAGAAAAGACATCGCTAGAGTTAATCTCGTTCTCAGAGAACGTGAATTAGCAGAAGAAAACAAATAGGAGGACTGCTTAGATGGAAAGAAAAACAGAAGCGAGAACCGTCATTCAAGGCGTCGTTGTCTCTGATAAAAACGCTAAGACAATCGTCGTCCTAGTTGAAACTCACAAAAGACACTCAAAATACGGTAAACGTGTTAAATATGGTAAAAAGTATTACGCACATGATGAAGAAAACGCCGCCAAAGTTGGCGACACAGTCACCATCATGGCCACCCGTAAATTAAGTGCCACAAAACGTTGGAGATTAGTCTCCATCGATAAGAAAGCGGAATTATCCGTTAAAGAAGCTGAAGCTGAATTAAAAGAAGAAGCAATCGAAGCTGAAGCCGCTGCTGAAGCCGCTGTTGCTAAAGAAGAAGCCCCAGCTGAAGAACCAAAAGAAGAAAAGGAGGCCGAATAGTTTATGATCCAGAAGGAAACAAACCTTGTTGTCGCTGACAACTCCGGTGCCAGAAGCGTTCGTGCTTTCACTCTCTATGGTGGTTCAACCCGTAAGAGCAGTAGTGTTGGTGACGTCATCTTATGTGCCGTCAAAGACGCTATCCCAAACGGTAAAGTTAAAAAAGGCGATGTCGTCAGATGCGTCATCGTGAGAACCAAAAAGGCTATCGGTCGTCGCGATGGCTCAACAATTGCCTTTGATGACAATGCTGTTGTAGTTATTAATGATGATAACGCGCCTGTAGGTACACGTGTGTTCGGCCCTGTTGCTAGAGAACTCCGTGAAAAGGGTATTGAAGGATTCATGAAAATTGTCTCCCTCGCCCCAGAAGTGTTATAAGGAGGAAGAACGTATGAATCTTGTTAAAGGTGACAAAGTAGTCGTTATTGCCGGTAAAGATAAAGGCAAACAAGGCACAATTCAAAAAGTGATTCCTGAACAAAATCGTGTTGTCGTTGAAGGCGTCAACATCCGCAAAAAATGCAATAAGCCAACACAAAAGAACCCAGATGGTGGCATCGTTGAAATCTATGCCCCAATTGATGCTTCTAACGTCATGTTGGTTGACCCAAAGACCAAAAAGCCAACCAAAATTGGCCACAAAGAAGTCAAGGGTAAAAAAGTCCGTTATGCTAAAGCAAGCGGCACAGTGTTATAAGGAGGAAAGCTGAAATGGCTGAAGAATTAAAAGAAAAGAAAGCTCCTGCTAAGAAAGCTGCTCCTAAAGCTGCGCCAAAAGCGGAAGCTGCTGCTGAAGAAGCTCCAAAAGCCCCAAAAGCTAAGAAAGCTTCTGCTGGCAACAAAAAAGCTGCTATCATCTCTCGTGTTCAAGTCAAATATGAAAACGAAGTTCGTAAAGCTTTATTAGAAAAATATCAATATTCTTCCACAATGCAAATTCCTGCGTTAAGCAAAATCGTCATCAACATCGGTGTCGGTGATGCTACACAAGATAGCAAGAAGTTAGAAGAAGCGGTCAGTGAATTAACATTAATCTCTGGTCAAAAACCAATCATCACAAAAGCGAAAAAGTCTATCGCTACCTTCAAATTAAGAGAAGGTCAAGAAATCGGTTGTAAGGTCACTCTTCGTGGTCTTAGAATGTACGACTTCTTCGATAAGTTAGTCTCTATCGCCTTACCACGTGTCCGTGACTTCCGTGGCGTCAGCAAAAACGCTTTCGATGGTCGTGGTAACTACACACTTGGTATTAAAGAACAATTAATCTTCCCAGAAATCGATTACGATAAAGTGGCGAAGGTTCGTGGTATGGATATCGTTATCGTTACCACCGCTAAAAACGATGCGGAAGCGTATACCTTATTAGATTTATTAGGTATGCCATTCCACAGATAGAAAGGAGTTCACAGTATTATGGCAAAGACAAGTCAAAAAGTCAGACAATCTCGCCCACAAAAATATAAAGTTCGTGAATACACACGTTGCGAACGCTGTGGACGTCCACATTCTGTTTATAGCAAATTCCATTTATGCCGTATCTGCTTAAGAGAATTAGCCTATAAAGGTGAAATTCCAGGCATGAAGAAATCATCTTGGTAAAGAAAAGGAGGATATCGATTATTTATGATGACTGATCCAATTGCGGATATGCTTACCCGCATTAGAAATGCAAACGCATTAAAATATGAATCTGTGAAGATGCCTTCTAGCAAGATGAAAGTCGAAATTGCTAAGATTCTCAAAGAAGAAGGCTTTATCGCTGATTACAAAGTCACTGGTAAAGTGAAAAAAGAATTAGCTATTACCTTAAAGTACTTCAATGGTGAAAGAGTTATCTCCGGTTTAAAGAAAATCTCTAAACCAGGTCTCAGAGTCAACGTCGGCTTTGAAAAATTACCAAAAGTTCTTAAAGGTTTAGGTATCGCAATTATTTCCACCTCCCAAGGTGTTATGACTGATTCAAAAGCCAGAACACTTGGTATCGGTGGTGAAGTAATTTGCTACGTCTGGTAATAGGAGGAAATGAGTCATGTCACGTATTGGTAACAAACACATTGATCTCCCAGCCGGAGTCACAGTGAGTGAAGATAATGGTTTCGCCATTGTCAAAGGCCCAAAAGGCGAACTCAAAGTGAAATTAAATAAAGGTATTCAAATGAACGTTGAAGGTACAGTCGTTACATTCAAACGTGAAAATGAAACCAAACAAGTTAAACAAAACCATGGTACAGTTCGTGCTAATGTCCACAATGCTATTGTCGGTGTTTCCGAAGGCTACAAGAAGACCTTAGAAATGAGAGGTATCGGTTACAAAGCTCAAATGAAAGGCCAAGCCGTTGAAATTTGGGCCGGTTATAGCCACACAGTGGTTATCAACCCAGAAGAAGGCGTCAAAATCACCTTACCTAACGCCACTGATATTGAAGTCGAAGGTATTGATAAACAAAAAGTTGGTCAAACCGCGGCCTTAATTCGTGAAGTACGTCCACCAGAACCATATCTTGGTAAAGGTATTCGTTACAAAGACGAAGTGGTCATCACTAAAGAAGGTAAGCGCGCTGGCGCTGGTAAGTAAGATAGGAGGTAAGAGTTATGACAACAAAACCAAGCAAAAATGTTTCTCGTTTAAGAAGACATGCTCGTGTGAGAAAGAAAGTTTCTGGCACTGCCGAAACACCAAGACTCTGTCTCTATCGTTCTAACAAAAATATTGAAGCTCAAATTATCGATGACGTTAAAGGCGTTACATTAGTTGCTTCCTCATCCATGACCTTAAAGTTAGAAAATGGTAGCAATGTTGAAGCCGCCGCCGCTGTCGGTAAAGATATCGCTGAAAAAGCTTTAGCCAAAAAGATTAAGAACGTTGTCTTCGATAGAAGTGGTTACATCTATCATGGCCGCGTTAAGGCTTTAGCGGAAGCCGCTCGTGAAGCTGGCTTAGTGTTCTAATGGAGGAAAAGACAATGGAAGAAGAAAAGAAAGTTGAAGCAGTCGCTGAACAAGCTACTGCAGAAGCCGCTCCAGAAGCTGCTCCACAAGAACAAAATCAACAACCTCGTGAAAGACGTGAACGTCGTGATAACAGACGTGGCGATCGTAAAGGTGGCCCACGTGAAAGACGTGAACGCAGAGACGAACCAAAAGAATTTGAAGAACGTGTTGTTTTCATCAACAGAGTTAGCAAAACCGTTAAAGGTGGTCGTCGTATGAAATTCACCGCCCTCGTGGTTATCGGTGATCATAAAGGCCGTTACGGTTTCGCCGTTGGTAAAGCTGCTGAAGTTCCAGATGCCATTAAGAAAGCTAGTGAAGCTGCAAAGAAGAACCTCTTCAAACTTCACCTCGTGAAAGGTCAAACAATCTCTCACGAAATCGTTGGCAAATACGGTGCTTGTAACGTTTACTTAAAACCAGCCCCAGAAGGTACTGGTATCATCGCTGGTGGTCCAGTGAGAGCTATCCTCGAACTCGCCGGTGTTCAAAACGTTTGCAGTAAGGTCTATGGTTCCCGTGCTCCAATCAATATCATTAGAGCGACAAACCAAGGCTTGAACAACCTCAAGAGCTACAAAGTTATGAAAGAACTTCGTGGCAAAGAATAAACTAATAATTATTCCTTATTAAATAGAAATAGGAGGTGCATTTATGAAACTACATGAACTTCAAGCAACAGAAGGTAGCCGTTTCGAACACTACCGCAAAGGCCGTGGCCTTGGTAGCGGAAACGGAAAAACTGCTGGTAAAGGTCACAAAGGTCAAAACGCCCGTAGTGGTGGCGGTGTTGCCTTAGGTTTCGAAGGTGGTCAATTACCACTTTGGAGAGCCTTACCAAAACGTGGCTTTAAGAATGTTAATCATGTCAATTATGCAACCATCAATGTTTCTGCCTTAGAAAGATTCGAAGACGGAACAGTGGTTACTCCAGCCTTATTAAAAGAAGTCGGTTTACTCAAAAAAGAATATAATGGATTAAAAGTCTTAGGTAATGGTAAGTTAACCAAGAAGTTAACAGTCCAAGCCCAAGCCTTCTCCAAATCTGCTGAAGCCGCAATTAATGAAGCTGGTGGCAAAATTGAGGTGATCTAATATGAAAAAGCTAATTAACATCCTCAAGAATAAAGAGATTATGGGTCGTATCGTCTTTACGATCATGATCCTCTTCATCTTCCGTTTAGGTGCCCAAGTTACCGTTCCAGGTGTCTCAATTCCTGAAACAAGTAACTTAGCTAGCGCTCTTAACGATAATGGTGCTTTATCACTCATGAACTTACTTGGTGGTGGAACCTTACAAAGCTTCTCCATCTTCGCATTAGGCGTGAGTCCTTACATCACCGCGCAAATTATCGTTCAATTATTGTCCACTGACGTCTTACCAGCCTTAACTGAGTTAAAACGTCAAGGTCAATACGGAAGAAAGAAAATTGAAATGGCCACACGTTACTTAACATTAATGTTAGGTGCTGTTCAAGCGTATGGCATTGTCAAAACAATGGAATCCCAAACTCTTATTGAGTTCCATGTCGCAGAAAATGCTCCATGGTTAACATATATCTATGTGATCTTGATCTTACTCGCCGGCACCATGCTCGTCATGTGGCTCGGTGACCAAATCTCCACAAAAGGTATTGGTAATGGTATTTCCATGATCATCTTCGCCGGTATCGTCAGTTCATTACCATCACAAATGGTCAATGCCTGGGTTAACTGGTGTGATCCATCAAAAACAGCTGCCGGTGAAGGCGCGACAATCGCGGGCTGGTTCCAGTTCTTACTATATGTATTTGCTTACTTGCTCATTATTGCCTTCGTCACATTCATCGAGCTATCAAAAAGAAAAATTCCAGTGCAACATTCTGGAAAGGGTGGCGGCCAAACTCAAAGTATGGCGCGTGCCTCATTCTTACCAATTAAAATTAACTCCGCCGGTGTTATTCCTGTCATCTTCGCGAGTTCCATCTTAATGGCGCCACAAGTCATTATGGCATTCGTTGATACAGAAAATGGCATGAACGCACCATGGCTTAAAATCTTCTCCACCTCCGAGTTATTCGATAATGGTGGATGGTACATGCCTTGGGGTTTAATTATGTACATCATTCTCATCATTGCGTTCTCATTCTTCTATGCGAACTTGCAAATCAATCCGCAACAACTCGCTGAGAACTTCCAAAAGAACGGTTCCTATATTCCAGGTATCCGTCCAGGTAATGAAACAGAACGTTACGTGAGAAAGGTCTTAAACCGTATCACCGTTATCGGTGCTATCGCGTTAGCCTTCATTGCCGCCTTACCACCTGTCTTAACAATGACTGGCGTGTTCGGTGACAACCATTCCTTAGCTTTAGGTGGCACTGGCCTCATCATCGTCGTTGGTGTTGCTCTCGAACTCAACTCTCAAATCGATGGCTTGCTCGCTGGTAAGTCCTTCGAAGAAGTTGTCGCTGCTGGAGGTCAAGGCTAATGAAAAGAAACATTATTCTCATGGGCCCTCCTGGTGCAGGTAAGGGCACGTTAGCTAAACAACTAATCGCTTTGGGCTTTGTCCATATCTCCACAGGTGATATGTTCAGAGAAGCCATCAAAGCCGGTACCGAACTCGGTAAATTAGCCGATAGTTATATCAAGCATGGGGATCTTGTTCCTGACGAAGTAACAATCGGTCTTGTGAAGGAACGTCTCTCTCAAGACGATTGTGCAAACGGATTTCTCTTAGATGGTTTTCCAAGAACCACGCCACAAGCGGAAGCTCTTGAGAAACTCACTAAAGAAATAAACCGTCCAATCGATGTTGTAATCAACTTAGATTGTGACAAAAACGAATTAGTGAGACGCATTGGTGGTCGTCGCGTTTGTAAAAACTGTGGTGCCCCATATCACATCGATACCTTTAAACCAAAAGTTGATGGTGTTTGTGATTTATGCGGAGGCCCTCTCTATCAACGTAATGATGATAATGAGGAAGCCTTAAAGGTGAGATTAACTCACTACACTAATCAAACAAAGCCACTTATTGATTTCTATCAAGAAAGAGGCTTGCTCGCTAACTTTGATTCTTTAAAGGGTAGCGAAGCATTATTCGATGAAATTGCAAAATTTCTTAAAAGTTAACTTATGATAATTGTCAAGTCACCAAGGGAAATAGAATTAATGAAAGAAGCTGGCAAATTAGTGGCCAAAGTCTTCGAGACAGTGGAACCATTAATTAGACCAGGTATCTCAACTTATGAGATTAACGAAATCGCCGAGAGAGTCATCTACGAAGGTGGTGGTAGTTGTCCATGCAAGGGCTACTATGACTATCCAGCGGGAACATGCGTCTCAGTGAATGAAACTTTAATTCATGGTATCCCATCTAAAAAGATTAAACTTCAAGATGGCGATATTGTCTCCCTTGATGTCGTGGCATGTCTTAAGGGATACTGTGCGGACGCCACTAGGACATTCATGGTGGGCACTTGTAAAGATAATGTCAAACAGATTGTTAAAGTCTGCAAAGACGCATTCTATGAAGGCATTAAACAAGCAAAGCCAGGAAATAGAGTAGGGGACATCTCCGCCGCTATTCAGCATTATGTCGAATCTCATGGCTATAATGTGGCGCGTGACTTTACTGGTCATGGTATTGGTAAAAGCATGCACGAAGATCCAAGCGTACCAAACTATGGTATCGCTGGTACTGGACCAATCTTACAAAAGGGCTTCGCTCTTGCGATTGAACCAATGATTCTTGAAGGTCGTAAAGATACAAGAATCTTAGGCGATGGTTGGACAGTCAAATCTAAAGATGGTAAATTAACTTGCCATTATGAAAACACAATCATTATTACCGATGAGGGTAACGAAATTATTACTTTAACCGAAGGAGAAAAACAAACTAATGTCTAAAGCAGATGTCATCGAAGTTCAGGCGGTCGTCAAAGAGTGTTTACCAAATGCTTCATTTAAGGTAGAACTCGAAAACGGCGTCGTAATTCTGGCCACCGTTTCTGGCAAAATCCGTATGAATTACATACGCATTCTCCCAGGAGATAGAGTTACGGTAGAAATCTCGCCTTATGATTTAACACGGGGCCGTATCACTTATAGATTCAAGTAGAATCTAATTTAGGAGGAAAAAACTATGAAAGTCAGACCTTCCGTCAAACCTATCTGTTCCAAGTGCAGAGTCATCAAAAGACATGGCAAAGTCATGGTCATTTGTTCTGATCCAAAGCACAAACAGAGACAAGGTTAATTTAGGAGGAAATTAGAATATGGCACGTATCGTTGGTGTTGATATTCCTAACGACAAACCAGTAGGTATCGCTCTTACCTACATCTATGGTATCGGTCGTTATACCGCAAAATTAATTTGCGACGGTGCTAAAGTTGATAGCACAATCAGAGTGAAAGATTTAACGGATGACCAATTAGGTGCAATCCGTAATGAAATCAGTAATTACAAAACCGAAGGTGATCTCCGTAGAGAAGTCGCCCTTAATATCAAACGTTTAACCGAAGTTGGTTGCTACCGTGGCACACGCCATAGAAAAGGCTTACCAGTCAGAGGTCAAAGAACAAAAACAAACGCCAGAACTCGTAAAGGTCCACGTAAGACCATTGCTAATAAGAAGATGGCGCCACAAGGTTAATGAAAGGAGTATAGAATTATGGCTAAAACAACAATTCGTAAAAAGAAAGTCAAACGTTCATTTACACGTGGTGTTGCCCATATCCACGCTACTTTCAATAACACAATCGTCACAATCTGTGATGAACAAGGTAACGCCTTAGCCTGGAGCTCCGCTGGTGCAAACGGCTTCAAAGGTGCTAAAAAATCCACTCCATTCGCCGCTATGCAAGCTGCTGAAGCTGCTGGCAAAGCTGCTTATGAACAAGGTATTCGTCAAGTCGACGTCGATGTCAAAGGCCCAGGCCCAGGCCGTGAAGGTGCAATTCGTTCCCTCGCAGTTGCTGGCTTACAAGTCTTAAGCATCGTTGATACAACCCCCATCCCACACAATGGTTGCCGCCCACCAAAGAAACCAAGAGGCTAATAACTTTAGGAGGTTATCAAATTTATGAAAATTGCAAATCCATTTGAAAGATTTGGTATTACTCAAGCCGACTACGATGGTAATGAAAACTATGGTCGCTTTGTAATCGAACCATTAGAAAGAGGTTTTGGTCTCACATTAGGTAATGCCTTACGTAGAGTCTTACTCTCCTCTTTACCAGGTGCTTCCGTTTACGCTGTGGAAGTCGAAGGTGCTCGTCATGAATTCACCGCTCTTCCAGGCGTTGAAGAAGACGTTACAACCATCGTCTTAAATTTGAAAGACTTAGTCTTACGTATTGATAGCGAAGACGCTTCTAATAAGAGATTAGAAATCAATGTCACTGGTCCAGCCGTTGTTAAAGCAAGCGACATCGTTTGCCCAGCCGGTGTGGAAGTTGTCAATCCAGACTTAGTGATCGCTAATGTGACTGAAAGTGGTTCCTTACACATGGTTCTCCATGCTCGTAATGGTCGTGGTTATGTCACAGGTGAACAAAATAAGATTCTTCACCCAAGTTTACAATTAGGTACTATCTGTACAGACAGTAACTACAGCCCAGTGAAGAAAGCCAATTATATCGTTGATGGCACTCGTGTTGGTCACGATTCCCGTTTCGATAGCTTAACAATCGAAGTTTGGACCAATGGTTCCATGCTTCCACAAGAAGCCCTCGCAATGGCGGCTAAAATCTTAATCGACCACTTCTCCAAATTCCTTGACGTCGCTGAAATCGCTCGCGATATCAACATCGAAAAGGATGTCGTCCAAGTGGAAGAAAACAAATATGAGAACTTCATTATTGAAGAACTCGACTTATCTGTCCGTTCTTATAACTGCTTAAAGAGAGCTGGCGTTGCCACTGTCTTAGAACTCACAGAAAAAACCGAAGAAGAAATGATGAAAGTCAAAAACCTTGGTAAGAAATCTCTTAAAGAAATTAAAGAGAAACTCGCGGCTTATGGCTTATCATTCAAAGATTTTGAATAAGGAGGCCATACAACATGCCAGCACAAGGTAGAAAAAATGTTCATGGTAAAACCGGCGTTAGATTCAAAGCCGCTTATACCAAGAGCAAATATGAAAATATGCTCCGCAATGTCGTCACTGACTTAATCATCCGTGGTTCTGTCAAAGTGACTGCTGCGACTGCTAAAGACGTTATCAAAGAAGCTGACCGTTTAGTGACATTAACCAAGAAAGAAGATGTCATGAACGCCAAACGTCAAGCTGCCGCCTTCGTCCGTAACATCGTTGCTGATGAAAAAACCGGCGCTAACGCTTTAGATAAATTATTTGCCGAAATCGGTCCAAAGATGAAGGATCGCAATGGTGGTTACACAAAACAATATAAGTTAGAAAACCGCCGTGGTGATAACGCACCTGTCGTCTTAGTGACCTGGGTTGACTAATCATCAACATATTTAGATTCAAGGGATGTCCAATATGGTCGTCCCTTTTTTATTGCTAGTAGTGGTGCAATAATAGCCAAAAAAGCCTCTCTAACAAATCAAATCCATAATTTGGTATAAATTATCAAGCCAACAAAAAGGAGCGCTTACGCGCCCCAAATTGATTAAGCTTGTTAAGATTATTCAACAATGATTAATTCGAAGTAGTTCCAAGAAACGACACAACCACCAGGAGTTTGTAATTTCAAGGTGTGATCGCCAGCGGCGAGTTCGAATACTGCGGATTCTGTGAATCCCCAAGCATTTGTTGGACCAGCATCGTCTTGAGCAAGGTTGTCTTTACCATTGGCGTCTTTAATCTTACTAGAAGAACCATCGAGTGTGAATTCAGCAGCGCCAAAGTTACCCCATTGTTGTGAATACCAATTGTAACGGAGTTTTAATTTGACGTTAACTGCTTCAGTAAAGTTAATCTTATAAGAAGCATTGAATTGTGGCCAACCACTACCGATATGATCAAGGTATGTACCTTCTTCATCAGTCTTAATGGCTGGATCGCTACTTGCTTCGTGATAAGCTTCAGCTTCCACTCTCATAACACCATCAGCATCGAAAGCAGCTGGAGTGACTGGTCTATTCCAGTTACCGACTCTGACTAAACGGAGAGCGTAAACCCAAATGGAGTAACCATTGTTATTGTTTGTCATTGTGAATGAGGCAGCACCATCACCAATCATGACTTTTGCCATAGCAACGTTTGTCCAACCGCCGTCATCTTTTGCTTCTAATAAACCGCAATCTGCATATGTTTTTTCAGAAGCTAAATCGACTGCATCAGCTGAGTCAACTTTGACACTATAACGGGCACCTGGATTATATGGAGTACCATTATTGCTTTCTTTATCGTTGTTCTTTTCAACGTTTTGAGCACCTGACCAATAGGAACTACCATTACCTGAAGAGTATGAACCCTTAACGTAGACTTCGTATTCGCCAGATCTAATGCCGTTGATTTCCCAAACGTCACTCATTTTGCCACCTTTGCCTAAACGTGAATCTTTGTTAGAGGCTTTTGGATTGTTTTGACCTTCACAGTCAGCGGCAACCATTTCGTAAGCGATTTCGCCGTCTTTGCTCTTAACTGGTTGTAAGTCTGCAAACTTGTCGCCTGCGTTGACGTATCTGCCGGCTTCTGTGATGAATAAGCCACAGTTACCATAGAGGTCTTCTTTAGCGTTCTTTGTGCTATCGGCGTAAACTGCATAGTCATACATACCGAATGGGACTGGATTATCTCTACCATCAATGATGGCGTCCATCTTTGTATCAGCATCTTTATCTTCGGAAAGGTTGATTTTAATGTTATAACCATTCGCTGGTAATGATGTGATATCAGTCTTAATTAAAGCGTTTTCTTGTTCATCAACGAGAACAGTAACTAAATCTGTCTTTGTGGAAGAACCAAGAACGTTTTGTTTCCAACCAACAGTGGTGGCTTCATATTGCATATATGGATGCTTTGCTAAGAAGTCCGCTTTTGGTAATTTTGCAGTGTTGAGAGCGCCACCGATGAGGTGGTAAACGTGATCGCCTTCAACTTCAATACGTGAAATTGTTAATTCGATTGGTGGAAGTTCATCCATCGCGAGAGCGGCTTTATCACTACGGATATACCATCTATAACCACTGAGGATTTCCTTACCTGTACCCATTGATGTGATACTTGAAACTTCAACGGCGGCATAAGCGCCTTTTGCGCCAACATAGATTGTGTAGACGCCAGCTTTGATTGTTGTAACAACAGTAACATCAATCTTAAGTTCGAATGTACCAGCAGTTGCATCAATTGTTGGAACATACTTGTAGTCAGCATCGGCTGGAGTTGCAGAACCGACTAACCATTGAGCGGTTTGACCTTGTGCTGGAATGGCATCAAGAAGACCAAAGGCCATCTTCATTGCATCGACATTAGCGTATCCAGAATATGTGCCTCCGATTTTGAGTAATACTTTGTCGCTTTCCTTGATGACATCAAGAGCGTTGACCGCCATTTCTCCTTGCTCAACTGGAGTAGTGGAAGAACTACTTGGACCAGTGGAAGAACTGCTTGGACCAGTGGAAGAACTTGGTGCTGGTGTACTTGGTGTACTTGGTGCAGGAGTGCTTGAAGTATCTGGCGCAGGTGCACTTGTGCTTGCTGGTGGTTCGTCTGAACTTGGAGTTTTTGATGGTTCAGCAGTTGGACCACAAGCAACTAAACCCATTGCTAAAATGGTTGAAATCATAGCAAAAAGTTTTGTTTTTTTCATTATGAAATGCTCCTTTCATTATAATTGCGATTTCTTTATGAAAAAGTTATCTGTCTTCATATTACAATAAGAAATTATTTATGACAAGCAAGATGCATTCAACGAAAAGATTCTCAAAAAGAATATGAATATTCTTAAATAAAAGTCATTAGATATGATGGGCAAATATTACGCTTTGTAAGGTTTTTCATAAGTAAACATAGTTTATAAGACCTCATTATGATATGGTATTATTATTCAAAAGGACACTAACTATGAAACGAATTGGCATATTAGGCGCTGGTACATGGGGTACCGCATTAGCAAATCTTCTCGCCAGTAGTGGTCATAAAGTCATGCTTTGGTCTCGCTTCGCTGATGAAGTGAACACCATTATGAAAACCCATAGACACAAAAACTTACCAGGCGTTGAAATTAATAATAGAATTCTTTATTCCTGCTCCGTAGAAGAAGCAGTGGAAGGAAAAGATGTCGTTGTTATCGCAGTACCATCTATTTACGTACGCGAAACGACCGCACTCGCAAAACCTTATTTAAAATCTAATCAAATTATTGTGACCGTCGCTAAAGGCGTGGAAAAAGGTACTTTAATGACCACTAGTGAGATTATCCATGATGTTTTAAAAGAAAAAGATCTTCCAGTCGTGGCACTTAGTGGCCCAACTCACGCAGAAGAAGTGGCAATTGGTTTACCAACATTAATCGTTTCCGCATGTGAAAGATTACAATATGCTGAAGAAATTCAAAATATTTTCTATTCCTCTTCTTTAAGAGTTTATACAAACCAAGACATCGTTGGTGTGGAATTATGTGGTGCGCTCAAAAACATCATCGCCTTAGCCGCTGGTATGAGTGATGGCTTAGGCTTTGGTGATAACGCAAAAGCGGCGCTAATTACTAGAGGTCTTAGAGAAATCACCAAGATTGGTTTAGCGATGGGGGCGAATGTTAACACATTCTCTGGCTTAACTGGTATTGGCGATATCGTTGTTACCGCGACTTCAGTCCACTCTAGAAACCATAAAGCCGGCTTCTTATTAGGCCAAGGTTATTCTTTAGAAGAAACATTAGAAAAAGTTGGCATGGTAGTGGAAGGCCTTAACTCCTTAGATGCCGCGTTAGAATTAGAAAAGAAATACGATTTACAATTACCTATTATCGATACAGTCGCCGCGATTATCGCTGGTAAGACAAAAGTTAAAGACGCTGTCACAAAACTCTTTGCCCGTAAAAAACAAAACGAAATCGCATACTTATAATTTCTAAAAAATAGTGATAAAATCTAAGAAAGATTTTGTATTATGAGTAAAACTAAAAAGATTGTTTTTACCTGTTTACTTTCATTGTTCGCTATTGTAGCGGGTTGTTTCGCTTACGCTTTCATAAGCTACGCTGTTACATATAGTCCAATGAACTCTTTTATAACTTTGGAAACTTCGATTGTTCTTTCGTGCGTTTGTGTTGCGACCGCTCTAGCAGCATTAGCCCTAATTCTCTTGATCGTTCTCAAAAAACCAAAACGAAATGCCTAACTATAAAAGGGCAAATTTGCATTCATAAATTGAAAATGTTATGATGTAGACAAGAAAAGGTAATACCGCTATGAAAAAGTCAAAAGCATCTATTGTATTTTCTGTCCTCGAAATATTGCTCGCAGTCGCGGCACTAACATTCTTTATTCTATTGCTCATTCCAGGTGTTGGCATGGGCTATGTCATTAGTTCATTAAGTGGACAATTTGGTCAAACCTTGTATATCGTCACTGTTGTGGCTACAGTAGCTATTTTTGTGGGCGCTGTTATCTTGATACTTACAACACGTGACATTATTAGAAAAAAGAGAAAATAAGACATAACTTTAACAAGAATAAAATAGCAGTGGTTTAACCACTGTTTTTTGTTGCTATCATCAACTTAATTGCATAGAATATATGGCTGAAGAGGAACTATTATGAAATGTCCAAAATGCTCTGAAACAATTCCCGCTAATTCAAATAGATGTACATGGTGTGGTCATGTTGTCACTGAAAAAGAAAGAGATGCATATATCAATGAAATGATTAAGAATCCAGTGGAAACTAGTGAAGCTCCAGATTTTGAAAATGATTATGAGCCTGTCGCTGTTCCAGAAGGTTCATACATCTTAGGAATTGCTCTTGGACTATTATTAAATATATTCGGTGTAATAATTGCTATCTTTACTAGAGGTAGAAGAACAAAATTTGGATCCGGGTTAGGCTTTATCTTTGGTACCGTATTAGCAGTTCTCGGACTTGGTGTCTATTTCTTAGTTAGTTATCTTGTCGCAAAAGAACTTTAAGTGGAGTAAAATCCACTTTTTATTGTGTAAACCAGTAGTGGTTGTTGCAAAGCAACAATCTAGTATTACATACTATACTTCGGTAAAAAATTATTGAAATAGTCTTAAAATAAGATTATAAATAGATTGGTAAAAAATACCGAACTACTAGTATGAACACTAAAGTATCGTTAAAACAAATTGAAAGATATCCCGTCTACTTAAACGTCTTATTATCTTTAAGAAATAGTGGTATTAACAAAGTTAACTCTCGCTTATTAGCGGATGCTTTAGGTGTCTCTGAAGAACAAGTGAGAAAAGATTTACAAATTGTTTCTCCACATAGTTCCAAACCAGGTTGTCCTAGAGATGTTGATACTTTAATTAATCATTTAAAAGAATATCTTGGTTATAACCAAATCAATAAAGCTATCTTAGTTGGCGTTGGTCATTTAGGCAGCGCTCTTTTGTCATTTAAAGGCTTTGATGATTATGGCTTAGATATCGTTGCTGGTTTTGATATTGATCCATCCATCACTGGCGAATCAATTGAAGGTAAACCTATATATTCTATTTTTAATTTAGATAATAAGATTAAGGAATTAGGCGTGGAAGTCGCTATTGTGACCACTCCTAAGGATGTCACTCAAGAAATAGTTAATAAATTAATTAATAGTGGTATTAAAGCGATATGGAACTTTGTCCCAATTCACTTAGAACACCCAGACAATATAGTTGTTGAGAATATGGACTTAGCCCGTTCTTTAGCGGTCTTCTTCCATCGTATAAATAAAAAATAGGAGGCTAGAAATTATGCCTGAAGAAAAAGTAGTGGCCCCAGAAGTTACAAAAGAAATTAATGATTTAGTGGCCAAAGGCGTTAAGGCTCTTGAAGAATTTGAAAACCTTAACCAAGAACAAATCGACTACATCGTTGCGAAATGTTGTGTTGCCGGTTTAGACCATCATGGTACATTAGCGAAAGCGGCTATTGATGAAACACATCGTGGTGTCTTTGAAGACAAAGCCACGAAGAACTTATTCGCTTGCGAATATGTGCAAAACAATATGCGCTCACTTAAGACCGTTGGTGTGGTTAGCAATAACCCAGTGACTGGTATTACTGAAATCGCTGAACCAGTTGGTGTTATCTGTGGTATTACCCCAGTTACTAACCCAACAAGCACAGTTATTTTCAAATCTTTGATTTGTTTAAAGACCAGAAATCCAATTATCTTTGCATTCCATCCAAGCGCACAACAAAGTAGTAAACAAGCCGCCGTCTTAATGAAAGAAGTTGCGGAAGCCGCTGGTGCACCAAAGAACTGTATTCAATGGATTGAACATCCAAGTATGGATGCCACTCATGCTTTAATGAATCACCCAGATGTCGCTACTATCTTAGCCACAGGCGGTAACGCCATGGTTAAAGCCGCTTATAGTTGTGGTAAACCAGCGATGGGTGTTGGTGCGGGTAACGTTCCAGCCTATATGAATAAATCGTGTGACGTTGAACAAGCCGTTAATGATATCGTGTTATCCAAATCATTTGATAACGGTATGATCTGTGCTTCAGAACAAGCCGCAATTATCGACCAAGATATTTGGGATGAAGCCATTGAATTATTCAAACGTTTCAAAGTCTATTTTGTTAATAAAGAAGAGAAAGTTAAACTCTCAAGATATATGTTTGGCTATGCCGAAGGTGATAAGGATGTTGAACTTGCAAAGCTCAATCCAGACATCGTTGGTCAGTCCGCTCACTGGATTGCAAAACAAGCGGGATTTGATGTTCCAGAAGATACTTCTATCCTTGGTGTTTTCTGTCAACAAGTCGGTCCAAAAGAGCCAATTTCTAGAGAGAAACTATCACCCGTCCTCGCTTATTTCTGCGTAAAGGATGAAAAAGAAGGTTTCCAAAGAGCCAAAGAAATGGTGGAATTTAACGGCCTAGGACATAGTGCTGCAATCCACTGCAAAGAACAAAAAATGGCGGATGATTTTGGTGAACTTGTTAAAGCCATTCGTATTATTTGGAATTCTCCATCGACATTCGGTGGTATTGGTAATGTCTATAACTCATTCCTACCATCATTGACCTTAGGTTGTGGTTCATATGGCCATAACTCCATTGGTGGCAACATCAGTGCGGTCAATCTCTTAAACATCAAACAAGTCGGTAAAAGGAGAAACACTATGCAATGGTTCAAAGTTCCTGCGAAGATTTATTTCGAACGCAATTCTATTCAATACTTAAAAGACTGTAAAGAAATGCACAAAGTCTTTATCGTCACTGATAAATCCATGATTGAATTAGGCTTCTTAAGTAAGATTGAAGAACAACTCAATCAAAGAAGAGAAAGACCAATCATGCAAATCTGTAGTGGTGTTGAACCAGATCCAGATATCTCCAGTGTCCGTAAAGGCGCGGATATGATGAAATTATTTGAACCAGATACCATTATTGCCTTAGGTGGTGGTTCCGTTATGGACGCTGCTAAAGGTATGTGGTTGTTCTACGAACACCCTGAAGTTAATTTCGATGATTTAAAACAAAAATTCATGGATATTAGAAAGAGAGCCTTTAAATATCCAGAACTTGGTAAAAAATCTCGTTTAATTTGTATCCCAACGACATCAGGTACAGGTAGCGAAGTTACCCCATTCGCGGTTATTTCTGATAAAGCAAATAACAAGAAATATCCATTAACTGACTACTCATTAACTCCAACAATCGCTATCGTTGATCCAGAGTTCACAACTCACCTTCCAAAAGCCGCGACAGCGATGACTGGTCTTGATGTTTTAACCCATGCTATTGAAGCATATGTTTCCGTCATGGCTAATGACTTTACCGATGGTCTTTGCTTAAAAGCAATTCAATTAGTGTTTAAATACTTGCCACGTGCGGTTAAGAATGGTCCAAATGACTTAGAAGCGAGAGAAAAAATGCATAACGCTGCGACTATCGCTGGTATGGCATTCGCTAATGCATTCCTAGGTATGACACACTCCTTAGCACATAAAGTTGGCGCGGAATTCCATGTTGTACACGGCTATGCTTGCGCTATCTTGCTCCCACACGTCATCCGCTATAACGGACAAGTGCCTACAAAATTAAGTGTCTGGCCAAAATATAACCACTATAACGCTGATAAGAAATATCAAGAAATTGCTGGTTTATTAGGTCTTAAGGCTAAAACTCCAGAAGAAGGTGTCGAATCCTTAGCCCAAGCTGTTCTTGCCTTAACTAGAGAATGTGGTTTAGATCCAAACTTCCAAGCCTGTGGTATTGATGAAAAAGATTGGATGGCTAAACTTGATGAAGTGGCAGTCCTTGCTTACGAAGATCAATGTTCACCAGCCAACCCACGTATGCCAATCGTGGAAGACATGAAACAAATGCTTATCAAAGCATACAAAGGCAACTAATATTCAACTTCTATAAAAGTTAGTCCTAATGACAATAAAAAACGTCGCATTAAATGGGACTAACTTTTTATTTTGTAAATCACAGCGATTTTCTTGTTGTTTATTAACGCACATATGCGTAAAATAATATCGCTGAATTACTTTATGTAATCATTAGGAGGCTATTATGGCAAAATTACAACCACAAGCTGTAAAACAAATTACCGAAATAGTGGAACGCTATAAAGATGAGCCAACTCCAACCATGATGATTCTTGAAGACATTCAAAAGGAATATGGCTACATTCCTCTAGAAGTTCAAGAACTTGTCTCTGAATTAACTGGTGTCCCAGTCAGTGACATCTATGGTGTTGTGACTTTCTATTCGTTCTTCTCAATGGTCCCAAAGGGCAAATATGTCATTGGTGTCTGTTTAGGTACTGCTTGCTACGTCAAAGGCAGTCAATTGGTATGCGACAAATTTGGCGAATTATTAGGAATTAAACCAGGTGAAACCACACCAGATGGTTTATTCACATTAGACTTGCTCCGTTGCATCGGCGCATGTGCTGTTGCTCCAGCAGTGAGCATCAATGGTAAAGTTTACCCACAAGTTAAAGTGGATAACGTTAAAAACATTATCGAAGAATATCGCGCAAGGGAGGCTAACTAAGTATGAAACAAATCAAAACTGAAAAAGAACTCCAAGCGAGATTTGAAAAATGTGGTGCTTGTTTACAAAAGAAGTTCCACTGTGAACCTGGCCATAAAGCCATCGTTGTCTGTGGTGGTACTGGCTGCTTATCCGCAGACTCACAAGTCATCATCGATAAATTCAAAGAATTAATCAAAACTAACGGCTTAGAAGATAAAGTAACCGCTAACATCGTTGGTTGCTTCGGCTTCTGTTCCCAAGGTCCTTTCGTTAAAGTTTTCCCAGAAGAAACCTTATACGTTAAGGTCAAAGTTAGTGACGTTGAAGAATTATTCGAAAAAGACATTAAGAACAATGAAGTAGTTGAACGTTTACTCTTCGTTGATCCACAAACAAAACAACACGTTCAAAAACAACACGAAATCAACTTCTACAAATTACAAAGAAGAGATATCGCTTTACATGGCAATGGTGAAATCAACCCAGAAGACATCAACGAAGCGATTGGTAACGGTGCATTCCAAGGTTTAAATAGAGCCTTACACATGACCCGTGAAGAAGTTATTGATGAAGTTTTAAAATCAGGTTTAAGAGGTAGAGGTGGCGCAGGCTTCCCAACCGGAAGAAAATGGTCCTTCGTTCCTAAAACTGATGAACCAAAATACATGATTTGTAATGGTGATGAAGGTGACCCAGGCGCATTCATGGACCGTTCCATCATCGAAGGTAACCCATGTGCAGTTATCGAAGGTATGATGATTGCTGGTTACGCTATCGGTGCCCAAAATGGCTACTTCTATGTTCGTGCGGAATACCCAATCGCCGTTAAACGTTTAGCCAAAGCTATTAAAGAATTAGAAGAAATTGGTATCTTAGGTGATCACATCTTAGGTACAGACTTCTCATTCCGCTGCCATATCCGTTTAGGCGCTGGTGCCTTCGTCTGTGGTGAAGAAACAGCTTTGATTAACTCAATCGAAGGTAAACGTGGTATGCCACGTCCTCGTCCTCCATTCCCAGCAGTTAAAGGTTTATGGGGTCACCCATCAGTCGTTAACAACGTCGAAACCTTAGCTTGTGTTCCTTATATCTTAAGAGAAGGTTGGGAAAAATTCGCTGCTATTGGTACAGCTGACACCAAAGGTACAAAGGTCTTTGCTCTCGGTGGTAAAGTCAATAACGTTGGTTTAGTCGAAGTTCCAATGGGCACAACATTAAGACAATTAATCTATGATATCGGTGGTGGTATCCCAGACGGAAAGAAATTCAAAGCCATTCAAACTGGTGGTCCTTCCGGTGGTTGCTTAACCGAAAAAGACTTAGATACACCAATCGACTTCGGTAGCTTAGTCGCTGCTGGTAGTATGATGGGTTCCGGTGGTGCCATCGTCATGGACGAAGACAACTGTATGGTCGACGTCGCTAAATTCTACATGACATTTATTTGCGATGAATCATGTGGTAAATGTTCTCCATGCCGTATCGGTACAAAGAGATGTTTAGACATCTTAACAAAGATTTGTGATGGTAAGGGTGAACCTCAAGACTTAGAAGATCTTAAGGAATTAAGTAACGTTATCAGAAATAACTCCTTATGTGCTTTAGGTCAAACCGCCACAAACCCAATTCTCTCCACACTGAAAGCTTTCCCAGAAGAATACGAAGCTCACGTCAAAGATCACAAATGTCCAGCTCACGTTTGTAAGAACATGATGGAATACTATATTCTTCCAAATAAATGTATCGGTTGTGGTCTCTGTATGAGAAACTGCCCAGTCGGCGCTATCGCTCCTGGTACAGAACCTGCTCACTTACCAAATGGTAACGTTAACCCAGGTAAATTCGCCCACGTCATTGATCCTAAAAAGTGTGTCAAGTGTGGTTCATGTTTAAGTGGTTGCCGTATTGGCGCAATCACCAAGAGATAGGAGGAAATAGCCATGTCATTAGTTAATATCAAAATTAATGGTCAACCTTACCAAGTTGAATCCGGTCTTACAGTTTTAGAAGCTGCAAGAAAATGTGGTTACGTCGTTCCTTCTCTCTGTGCCTTCAACCATGGCAAATGCTCTTTGGCCTCCTGCCGTGTTTGCTTAGTTGAAGTCGTGGGTGCTCGTGGCTTAGTCGCCTCTTGTGTCTACCCAGTTAACGAAGGTATGGAAATCATTACCAATTCCCAAAAAGCCGTCGAAGCCAGACGTGCCTCCGTGGAATTAATCCTTTCCAACCACCAAAAGAACTGTTTACAATGCCCAAAACAAGGCAAATGTGAATTATTAGAAGTCGCTAACATCGTTGGTGCTCGTGATCAAAAATTCATAGGTGAACAATCGCCAGCTACTGTTGACGAATTAGCCCCAGGCTTAATGAGAAATACCGCTAAATGTATCTTATGTGGTCGTTGTATCGAAAGATGTAAAGAAGCTCATGGTATTTCCATCCTCGGTTTTGAAAACCGTGGTTTCAAAGCCATCGTTGCTCCTGCGCAAAATAGAAGCTTCGCTGAAAGCCCATGCTTACAATGTGGTCAATGCGTGAACGTCTGTCCAACAGGTGCCTTATACGAAAACGAAGAAATCGCCAAAGTTGACGCAGCCTTCAAAGCGGGTAAGAAAGTTATCGTTCAAACCGCTCCAGCTGTTAGAGCCGCCATCGCTGAAGAATTCGGTGAACCAATTGGTACAACCGGTACAGGCAAAATGGTCGCTGCTTTAAGAAGATTAGGTTTCTACCGTGTCTTCGACACCAACTTTGGTGCTGACTTAACAATCATGGAAGAAGCGCATGAATTAATGGATAGAATTACCAAAAAGACCGCGCCACTTCCACAAATCACATCCTGTTCTCCAGGTTGGATTAACTACTTAGAATACTTCTATCCAGAAGTCATTCCAAACGTCTCTTCATGTAAGTCTCCACATATGATGGTGGGTGCTATCGTGAAATCCTACTTTGCCAAAAAGCATGAATTAGATCCAAAAGATATCTTTGTGGTCTCCGTCATGCCATGTACCGCTAAGAAGTACGAAAGACAAAGAAAAGAAATGCCAAATGATGTCGATGCTGTTTTAACAACACGTGAATTAGCAAAGATGATCAAACGTGCTGGTATCGTTTGGAACAGATTACCAGATGAAGAATTTGATAACGACTTACTCGGCGAATATAGTGGTGCTGGTGTCATCTTCGGTGTCACCGGTGGTGTTATGGAAGCCGCTTTAAGAACAGCTTATTTCTGGTTAACTGGTAAAGAATATAAGGAAATCAACTTCACCGCTGTCCGTGGCTTAGAAGGTGTTAAAGAAGCCGCTTTAAATATCAATGGTACTGAAATCAAAGTTGCCGTTACATCCGGCATGGCTAACGCTAAGAAGCTTTTAGACCAAATTAAAGATGGTACTTCTCCATACGCTTTCATCGAAGTTATGTGTTGCCCAGGTGGATGTATCAACGGTGGTGGTCAACCATTCGTTAAACCAATCTTCTTACCAAACGAAGATGATGACATCTTAGAAACCTACCGCGCTAAACGTGCCAGTGTGTTGTATAGTGAAGATGAAAGATTAGTCATTCGTCAATCACACAATAACAAAGACATCCAAAAACTCTATGCTGATTTCTTGGGTGAACCTGGTAGCGAACTCGCTGAAGAATTACTCCACACTTCCTATAATGCGAAGAGAGAAAAATTTCCAGTAAAGTAAATTAATATTTGGGGCGGGTACTTAAATACTCGCCCCTTATTGTCTCTAAAAGAGGAAACAACTTATGAACATCAAATTTTACAATTCCCTTTCTAATTCACTAGAAGATTTCAAAACTATCCAAGACAAAAAGGTTAGTATGTATGTCTGTGGTCCAACAGTCTATAACTACCCACATATTGGTAATATGAGACCAGTCGTTGTCTTTGATACTTTGAGACGCTTTTTGACTTATGTTGGCTATGACGTCACCTATGTTAGTAACTACACTGATGTCGATGACAAGATCATCAAAGCCGCGAAGCAAGAAGGTAAATCAGAAAAGGAATTAACCGATTTCTACATCGGTGAATTTGAAAAGACTGTGAAAGGTATTGGTTCTCAAATTCCTACAATTACCCCAAGAGTTACCGAATATATGCCAAAGATTATTGCCTATATTGATAACCTTGTTAAAACCGGTGCCGCTTATGAAAGAGATGGGGATGTTTATTTCCGCGTTGAAAACATCAAAGATTATGGCGTTTTAAGTGGCATAAATGTAGAAGATTTACGCGTAGGCGCACGTGTGGAAGAGAATTCACAAAAAGAAAGCCCATTAGACTTCGCCTTATGGAAAAAGACTGATGAAGGCATTAAATGGGATTCGCCATGGGGCAAAGGTAGACCAGGCTGGCACACTGAATGCTGTGTGATGATTGATTCTATTTTCCCAGGTGATCATATTGATATCCATGGTGGTGGTTATGACTTAAAATTCCCACACCATGAAAACGAAATTGCTCAAAGTGAAGCGACACATCATAGTAAGATTGCTCACTTCTGGATGCATAACGCCTTTATTAACTTTGGCAACGAAAAGATGTCCAAGTCTTTAGGTAATGTCGTCTTAGCTAAAGATATGATTGCCACCTATGGTGGTTTAGTTACCCGTTTAATTATTTTGAACGCTCATTATAGACAAGCAGTTAACTTCACTGATGAAACAGTTAAAGAAGCCCAACAAGAGGTTTCTAGAATGCAAATGGCTTATAAACAAGCCGCACTTAAATTACAGGCTAACAAAGTTAATTTAGACGAAGGTAAGCCAGAATACATTGCTAAGTTCTTAGAAGCCTTGGCCAATGACTTAAATACTGCGAACGCTTTAGCGGAGCTTTATAACGTCCTTAAGGATGTCAATCAGTTGATTAGAAGTAGAGATGCTGATTTAAATCAACTAAATAACTTATTTAAAACACTTACTGATATGTTCTATGTTTTAGGACTAGACATTAAGTACGTAAAGTTTGATAATGAAATCTCGCAATTATACGAGGAATACTTAAAAAGCAAAGAAAACAAAGACTTTGCTAAATCTGATGAAATCAGAAAAGTTTTAATTGAAAAAGGAGTCATGTAAGTTGACAAATACAGAAAGCGTTAACACATCATTAATCGAAAAATTACTTGATGCACTTAATATTACTGGTGGAGTTAAAACCGCTAGTAGTGTCATCTTTGCTTTAGGCGCGATTTTAATATGTGGCTTTTTGATGACAAGACTCACTAAATTGCTTAAATTACCAAACGTTACTGCTTATATCATTACTGGTGTTTTAATTGGTCCATCAGTGATTAACCTTATTCCTCAAGAATTTATAACAAGAACTGACTTTGTTAGTGATATCGCTTTAGCCTTTATCGCTTTTACCGCTGGACAGTTCTTTAAAATAAGCGAACTTAAAAAAGCAGGCTGGAAGGTATTGATTATCACTGTTTTTGAAGCCCTTGCCGCTTTTGTTATTGTCTTCTGTTTATGCTTCTTTGTTTTCCACTTAAGCGTTGCCTTCTCATTAGTTTTAGGCGCCCTCAGTAGTGCGACCGCGCCAGCATCAACATTGATGACAATTAAACAAACTAAAGCTAAAGGCCATTATGTTAATACATTATTAGAAGTTGTCGCTTTAGATGATGTTGTAACATTGTTGCTCTATAGTGTCGCTATTGCTATTTGTATTGGTATTTCAAAAGGTTCGGTGGGCTTTATGGAAGTTGGTTGGCCAATTATTGAAAATATCATTTGCTTAGCAATTGGCTTTGTTTTTGGTTTTATTTTAAGATTCCTAATTTCTTCAAAGAGAACAACAGATAATCGACTAATTATCGTTTTAGCTGTTTTATTATTATTCTGTGGCATATGTTCATTATTTGGCCAAAGTCCATTACTAGGTTGTATGGCTATTGGAATGGTCTACACTAATACCGCCAAGCAAGAAGAAAAATTATTTGCACAAGTTAATTATTTCATTCCACCTATTATGCTTGTTTTCTTTGTAAGAAGCGGCATGAATTTCTCATTTAGCGCTTTTACGAGTACAAGTTCAATTGCGGTTGTGCCACTTATCGTCGTAGCAATAGTTTATTTCTTTGCTCGTATTGCTGGTAAATATGGTGGAGCATATCTTGGCTGCTTGATTACTAGAACCCCTGCGAAAACTAGAAATTTCTTAGGTCTTGCTCTTATTCCTCAAGCCGGTGTTGCTATCGGTTTAGCGGCAATGGGTGCGAGAACTTTCTCTTCTTTTGGCTTAGAAGCCGAAGCAACCGCTTTAACTACGATCATCTTAGCATCATCCATCCTTTATGAATTAATTGGTCCAGGATGCGCTAAACTTGGCTTATATCTATCTGGTTCATATAGTAAAGAAAATATTGATGAACTAGCCCCAGAAAGCGTGGTGCAACACAGAGTGGTTAATGATGAAGGCTCATCTAGAGAAATTGACTTATTAGCCGCCCAAATCAAACACATCTCAGAGGAAATTCCACCAATTGGTGTTGAAGAAGCAAATGAACAAGCCTTTACTGAGGCTGCAGAAGAATATGAAAATGAAACCTTTAATCGCAATCATAGAGGTTTCCTTAACCGTAAGTAGGAGGATTATCTTATGGAAGACTTTATCGCATTAGATCCAATTAGCCAATTAACAAATGGATGGCTAGCGGAATTCAACATTTGGACAATCATTATTAGATTAGCGTTAGCGTTTATTATCGGTGCTTCATTCGGTTTTGAAAGAAGTAGAAAGAGACATACCGCTGGCTTTAGAACATTTACCTTTGTGGCGTTATTCTCCACAATCGCAGCCTTACTTGATGTTTATTTCATGGCTAACTTCAAAGTGGTCTTCCCAGCCGTGACAGCCGCTGTTGTATTAGGTGGTGCTATTATTTCTGGTAACACTCTTCTTTATTCCTCTAAAAACCAAATTAAAGGTTTAACAACTGCTGTGGCTTTATGGCTTACCGCTATTATCGGTGCTTCATTTGGTGCGGGCTTATATACTATCGGTTTAATCGGTGTGGTTCTTGCCTTCATCACATTAAGCGCAATGCCAAGAATTGAAGTTTATATGAAGAATAAGAGCAATCACTTTGAAATTCATTTAGAGCTCAAAAATAGAAACGATTTAGTGAACTTCACCGGTGTTGTTCGTAAACTTGGCTTAAAGATTGTTGATATCGAAGCTAACCCAGCCTATAACAATACAGGCCTTGGTGTTTATACAATTTCCATCACAATTAACTCTAAAGAGTTGAAAAAATACAAAACTCATACAGAAATTATTGAAGCCTTATCGACTTTGGAATACATTAATTGTATTGAAGAAATCGACTAATTATGAATAAGGACATCAATCTAATCTACGGAAAGAATCCAGTATACGAAGCTCTCAATGCTAAAAAGGCGTTGAAAGTTTTTGTTGTTCCTAGTTTTTCTGACCCAAGAATCACTAATCTCGTTAGAGAATATAAGATTCCTGTGGTCACTGTTTCCCCTAATGAAATGGATAAGATGTCTAATAACGGTGTCCATCAAGGAGTCGCCGCTGAACTTAAACCATATCAGACGGTTTCTTTAGACGAAATCATTCTTAGAGCGAAAAAGAAAGAAAAGAAGATTATCGTCATGCTTGATAATATTGAGGATCCACATAACTTAGGCGCTATTTTAAGAAGTGCGGATGTCTTTGAAGCATCTGGAGTTATCTTACCTAAGCATAATTCCGTTTCTTTAAATGCCACTGTGGCAAAGACAAGTGCGGGCGCTATTAACTATGTGCCAGTCGCAGTTGTAAATAACCTCAATCAAGCAATTAAACAGTTAAAAGAAGAAGGCTACTGGGTTGTTTCTACAGATGGTAGTGCAACGATTTCCTATTCTTCTATTAAATATGATTTTCCAGTTGTCGTGGTCATAGGCAGTGAAGGTAAAGGTGTTTCATCTCTTGTTCTAAAGAATTCTGATTATGTTGTGAAGATTCCTCAATTCGGACATGTCAATTCTTTAAATGCTTCCGTGGCGGCCGGCATATTATTAGCGGAGGTGCATAAAACAAATATCTAATCGAAAGGAGATTTGTTATGGCACCCAAAACCTATAACCGCATTCTGGATGAGCACCTACATATCCTAATTACACAAGGCAATCATGAAGCCTATCTGTATTTAGTAAAACGCTATCGCAAATATTTCAAAGGTTTGACTTGCGAAATGTTAGAGAAATACCCAAATAGTGGTGTTTCTTTTAAAGAACTCATGGCAATTTGCTCACAATTATTTCCCCACATCATAAGGAAATATGATCCCCAGCGATTGTCTTCTTTCTTTATCTTTTGGAGAGAAAGTAGTGAGAAAGCAATCGTGGATTATTTATTAGAGAATTCTTATCTTGCGAATGCGGCAATGTTTCGTGGATTTGTTTCTTTTGATGAAGAAGCTGATGAAAGAAGATTCGCAGGTGAAAGAATCGCAGAGTTTAATGAGCATCACTATAATGAAAAACGCATTGAAGAGTTAAAAAGAATAATCTACGATCATAGAAAAGAATTTAAGCATCAAGAATTTGCGATGTTAGCGCTGATGTTAGAAGGCTATGATCTTAATGATTTAGAGCATACAGGAATGATGAGTAGGTCCTCATTATATTTAACCTTCAATAACGCTTGTGACAAAATCAGAAAATACATCCAAACAGTAAAAAAATAGCGGTTATATACCTTTCATCACAAAGTGAAAATGGCAATATCGTTATTCATTTTTGCTCTCGCGTGATATAATCACAACCATGAGCAAACTAGAAATCAAAAATTTAAGCTTCTCATATGACGGCAGTAACAAAGTTATTGACGATATATCTTTCAGTGTTGAAAAGGGCACGTTTGTCTCTGTCTTAGGTCATAACGGTTCTGGTAAATCAACATTAGCCAAGTTAATCGTGGGTTTACTTGATAAAGCCGGGGGACAAATCTTTTTTAATGACGTCGAAATCACTGAAAAGAATCTTAAAGACTTACAAACTAAGACCTCTTTAATTTTCCAAAATCCTGATAACCAATTCATTGGTTCAACAGTGGAAGATGATATTGCCTTTGGTTTAGAAAATAGATGTTTTCCACACGATCAAATGCAAGCGGAAGTCGAACGCTTCGCTGATAGTGTGAATATGTTGGACCATTTAAAGAAAGAGCCAATTAATCTTTCTGGTGGTCAAAAACAAAGAATCGCTTTAGCGGGCGCTTTAATTTTAAGACCAGAAATCTTAATCCTTGATGAAGCAACATCAATGCTAGACCCCAAAGGTAAATCCACAGTGAGAAAGGTCATTGACCGTATCCATAAGGAAAACAAAGAACTCACAATTATTTCTATTACTCACGATATTGATGAAGCTCTTTTAAGCGACAAGGTATTGATTTTGAACAAAGGTAAACTCGTTAAAGAAGGTAAACCACAAGACATATTAAGAGATGAATCCGCTTTATTAGAAGTGAAACTTGATATGCCTTTCGTTTATAAAATCGAAAAAGAACTAAAAGAAATTGGCATTAATTCTAATGCGGAAACTATCGACCAATTAGTGGAGGATATATGGGCATCCAAGTAAAAAATATCTTCTACACTTACCAAAAGAAAGCCACTAATGCGACCCAAGCTTTAATGGATGTTTCTCTTGAAATCAAAGACAATGATTTCTTAGCTATCGTTGGTGAAACCGGTAGTGGTAAATCAACATTAGCCCAAATGTTTAATGCTCTTTTAATCCCTGATAAAGGCGATGTTTTAGTCAATGACTACGTCGTTAATTATAAGAATAGAAAAAGCCGTAAATTACGCGGCTTAAGAAAACAAGTTGGTTTAGTCTTCCAATTCCCTGAATATCAACTTTTCGAAGAAACAGTGGAAAAGGATGTGGCTTTTGGCGTTAAAAACTTCGGTGTCAAAGGTGAAGAAGCACTTAATAGAGCCCATGAAGCATTAAAACAAGTTGGCTTAGATGAATCCTACTTCAAAAGAGCGCCTTTTGATTTATCCGGTGGTGAAAAAAGAAAAGTCGCTATTGCGGGCATCTTAGCCATTGACCCAGATATCTTAATCTTTGATGAACCAACCGCAGGATTCGATCCACAAAGTAGTAAAGACTTAATGAATCTCATTACTGAGTTCCATAAAAATGGTAAAACCATCATTATCATTACCCATGATATGGATTTAGTTAATACATACACCAAACGAGTGGTGATGTTAGAAAGAGGACAAGTGACTTTTGATGGCACCCCTAATGAATTATTTGGCTATATCAAAGGCTATGACCGTTTAGATACTCCTTCCGTTATTAAAGTGGCAGAAAAACTAAAAGAGAAGGGCATGGATATCGATATCAACGAAATTCACACGAATGAAGACTTAGTTGAAGCGATTAAAAAATGGAGGAATAAAGCATGAGTAGCATGACTTTTGGCCGTTATTCCTTCCGTAATACTTTTATTCATAATTTGGATGCAAGAAATAAGATTTTCCTCATGCTTTTATTCATGGTGGGAATCTTCTTCCAATTCAATATGTGGTCAACCGCTTTAATTATGAGTGGTGTTTACATCATCATCCTTTTAGCGTTAATGCTTATCTCTAGAGTGGGTTTATGGTCACTTATTAAATCACTAGGCGGCTTATGGATGTTAGTCATCTTCTTGATGATTATTTATATCTTTGTTCCGACTAATAATCCAAAATTACCAGTAGCCTTTACTATCGGTTCATTGGAAGTCCACTGGGATGCATTCTGTCAAGCGGGTTATATCGTAATGAGACTGATTTTAATGATCTCATTAACAATGATTTTAACAAGCACCACAAAACCAATGGATATGACATATGCTTTTGAATGGTATATGACGCCACTAAAACCAATTCGTTTCCCAGTTCATGAAATAGCAATGACCTTATCAATCGCTTTAAGATTCATTCCGACATTATTGGATGAAACTGAAAGAATTATGAAAGCTCAAGCCAGCCGTGGTGTTGATTTTAACCATGGTGGTATCTTTAAACGTTTCGGTGCGATCATTGCTTTAATCATTCCATTATTTGTTTCTGCTTTAGAAAGAAGTGAAGAACTCGCTAATGCGATGATTGTTAGAGGATATGATCCAAGAGCAAAACGTACTAGATATCGTTTATTAAGGTTCTCTTGGAGAGATATTATTGCTTTCTTATTTATCGGTGGTATTTTTGCCGGTATTATTGTGATGTTCGTATTTGATAGAAAAAATCCAATCGATCTCATTCAACTTATTTTCAATAAACCAGGATTCTAATTATGAAAGTATTAGGTATTTGTTCATATAAGGGCACTAATTATTATGGCTGGCAGAAGCAAGTCGGTTTTGTTAGTGTGCAAAGTAAGATTGAAGAATGCTTAAGTAAAGTCTATGACACTCCAATCAATATCCAAGGTAGTGGACGTACAGATGCAGGTGTCCACGCTTTAAAACAATATTTTCATTATGTTAGTGATAAGGAAAAAGACTTAAAGCAGTTAACATATGCATTAAATAAAATGCTTCCGGATGATATTAAGATTCTTTCATTAACTGAAGTAGATGATGATTTCCACGCTAGATATAACGCCACAAAGAAGATTTATGAATACCGCATTCTTCTTGCAAATAAAGATCCAATGTCTTATGACTTAGCCTATATCTATCCAATGGAATTAGATATCGAACTATTTAAAAGCGCTCTTCAAAAATTTGAAGGTACACACAATTATCAAGATTTCACCTCTAAAGAAGAAGATGAAGGTGGATTCATTAGAACAATATACGATATTGAAATCATTAAAGAAGGTGACTTATTAAGAGTCATATTTACCGGTAATGGCTTTATGAGGTATCAAATTAGAAATATGATTGGTTCAGCGATTAATGTCGCTAATAAAAAGGAACCATTAGAGTTCATTGATAAGCATTTACAAGATAACAAAAATAGAGAAATCATCGCTTATAAAGCTCCAGCATCCGGGCTATATTTAGTGGATGTTATCTATAATAATTAGGAGGGTTTCTTTTATGAAAAAACAATTGTTTGCAATCTTAGGAATCATGTTTGCTATTGGCGTTTCTGCTTGTAATAATAGTGAACCAGTTGCTTCTAATAGTGATTCCAAACAACAGTCTACTAGTAGTTCTGCAGAAAGTAGTGAATCAACTTCTTCATCTATTTCATCACAATCTACTAGTGAATCTTCAATAAGCTCATCGGTTAGTTCTAGCTCTTCAAGTAGCTCATCCAGTAGTGCTTCAAGTAGCTCCTTACCAAGTAGTTCTTCTTCAAGCTCAAGCAGCAGTTCTTCAGTGCATGTCCATAATTATGGAACATTAAACGAAGGAACTCTTCCATCGTATTATTATGATGGCATGAAGCCTCATTATTACTGCATTGAATGTGGACAGTATTTTGACATTGATAAGAACCCTACAACCAAAGACGCTTTAAAACTTGAAAAAGCAGGAGATAGAATCGCTCTTTTAATCAACGGTATTGAAAAGGATATTTTTGAAAATCCTGATAAAAACGAACAACGAGTTGTTTGGAGATTAGATAATCGTGGTCCAGAAAATACTGCTGTTGTCGCTTTAGCTAAGCCAGGTGATGCAACTTATAAATATAGCTTCTTCGCTGGAGAAAACATTGATGAAAATAATACAATCACAATTGATGGCAGAGTTGATTTTGTTTTAGTGGCAACTCCTAATGGTCTTGTATTAAACGCTCTTGAACATAATGGCTTAGTGGTCAAAGTTAATTCCGAAGAATATCCACTAAACCCTGTTACCTATCTTGATGGTGTAACTAAGACATATATTTATGGTTATCATTACTTTGAAGACGGTGACAAAATGACTGTTGTTGATAAGGACAACAATATCACTTATGGATATAGCGATATCGCGAGTGATTCCGCTTGGAATAAATATGATTTCCATAAAGGTACCAACAACGAGTTTGTCTTTGACAAAGCTGCTAGATTTGGTATTGAATTTGGCCGTGATGGAGTAAATGATATTTCTGTAACTAAAACATTTGGTCCTTCTACAGGCACTGAATTCGCTGTTACTTTCAGCTCAGAAAGAACTAGCGAACAATTAACAAAACATTCATATGCCACTAACACTGAGGCCTATACAGAAGCAACTTGGTACGTGTTGCATGAAGTGGTTATAAACGCTGATGATATTAAAGCCGCTTTAGTGAATGGCTATGATATGTATACAGCTACTGTTTCTTTCTCAAGCGGTGAAGAATTCAACCTTAAAGACATTACTAATAACGCGGCTATTACTGGTGATCATTTAGCCTCTTACTATGGCGAAGATGATTGCTTCACAATCTCAGGCGATTACATCAAAATCTTAAAAAACGGCAGCTACGGTATTTATTATGTTCCATCCGCTAATGTTATTGCTTTGACTACTATGTCAGCACCAGGTAACGCAAACATCATGGTCGATGGTGCATTTGTTCCGTTAACCAAAGACGCTAATGATAATGTCACTTATACTGGCCATTTTGATAAGAATACATACGTTGTATTTGCAGATGATAGCTATAACATGATTACACCAACATTAGCGAGTGGTGTTGATCAAACTGCTGTCCATTTGTCTTCATTCTTAATTTATTTTGACAAAGCCGGTACATTCAAACTTGATTTGAATTTAAACACTAATGTGTTAAATGTTACCGTCATAGAACTAGATGATCCTGGTCAACAACAAGGACCTGTTACTGGTGCTTATTTAATTGGTTCTGGCGGCATGTCCGCTAGAATGGAAAACAATCCAGATAATCCTGACGAATTAATGAAGAAAAATGTCCAAATGGTAGCCAGTAGTGGAATGGTTTATGTTTCCATTTATAATTCCACACTAAGCGGCAATATTGAAGGCGTTACTTTATCAGAAGATAGCGCTAGTGTCGCAACAGCAATGAGCACTTTGTTTTATATCACCGCTGGTGAAGGAACATACGATTTCTATCTCAATAAAAACACTTTGGTATTGAGAATAGTTAAGGTTTCATAAACATTTATGTTCAATTCTATATGAACATGTGGTAATATTTTTTCGCAAAAAAGCAAAAAAGGAGTTTTAAATCATGGGTAGAGCACATGAAGTAAGAGCAAAAGCGATGGCCGCAACCGCTGCAAAAAGAAGCGCACTCTTTATGAGAGCCAGTAAGGAAATCTATATGGCGGCAAAGAATGGTGTTCCTGACCCTGAAATGAACTTAGCACTCCGTTCTGCAATTGAAAAATGGAGAGGCCAAAACGTTACTAAAGACGTTATTGATAGAGCGATCCAAAAAGCTAAAGGCGGCGAAGCCGAAAGCTATTCTGAAGGCCGTTATGAAGCCTTTGGTCCAGGTAACTCCCTCTTTATCATTGATACATTAACTGATAACTCAAACCGTGCGTTTATCGAAGTTAGAACCGCTATCACCAAAAAGGGTGGCCACTTAGGTTCCACAATCTTCAATTTCACACAAACTGGTTTATTCGTTTTCAACGGCACCAATAGAGATGAAGTTGAAGAAAACTTAATTCTCTCTGACGTTGATGTCCGTGAAGTCACAGCAGAAGATGGAAAGATCGAAGTCCTTGTTGAACCAGCAGCCTTCGCTCAAGCTAGAGAAGTTTTAGGTGGTATGGGCATCTCCGAATTCGATGTTGCGGAAATAACCTTCTTAGCCAATGATCCAATTGAGATCACTGATCCAGAAGAAAGACGCAAATTTGACGAATTATGCGATATGCTTGATGACTTACAAGACGTCCAAAACGTCTACCACAACGTCAAGTAATTATTAACCTATAATTATGCAAATACCAATCACGAAATGTGGTTGGTTTTTTGTTTGAAAAACAACTTTTTTCTAGTCACCAGGAATTATTTTTATAAATAATCAATTGACATCACACACGTAAACACGTATGATTTTTATCGGCACAAAAGCTAAATTAGCGAAGTCCCCGGTAAGGTCAAAGTTAGTTTGGTAAAGGAGGATTACAGTTATGCAACGTCAAACTACTATTGCAAAAAATAACGAAATCCAAAGAAAATGGTATGTCGTCGATGCCACAGACAAACCATTAGGAAGATTAGCATCACAAGTCGCTCAAGTTTTAACTGGCAAGAATAAGCCAATTTGGACTCCAAATGTTGACTGTGGTGACTATGTTATTATCATCAACGCTGAAAAGGTTGCTCTTTCTGGCGATAAAGTTAATAACAAAAAATACTACAATGTGTCTGGTTACGCTGGCGGTCTCCGTACTCGTACAGCCGGTACTATGTTAGAAAAGTATCCAGTAGAAATGCTTGAAAGATGCCTTCACGGTATGCTTCCAAAGGGTCGCTTAGGTCGTCAAATGATCAAGAAACTCTTCGTCTATGCTGGTCCAGAACACAAACAAGAAGCTCAAAAACCAGAAGTTCTTGAGCTCAAATACTAGGAGGTCTTAACATGGCAAAGAAAGCTGATCTTCAATATTACGGCACAGGCAAAAGAAAATCTTCTATCGCTCGTGTTTACATCACTGCTGGTACAGGCAAAGTTGTTGTCAATGGCCACCCAGTGGAAGAATATATGCCTTATGCGACATTAATTCTCGACTTAAAACAACCATTAACATTAACAGGCACAGATGGCAAATACGATGTGCGTGCAGAAGTTAAAGGTGGTGGCTTCACAGGTCAAGCTGGCGCTATCCGCTTAGGTATCGCTAGAGCCTTATTAGAAGCCGGTTGCGATCGTGCAGTCTTAAAATCTAACGGTATGGTCAAACGTGACTCCCGTAAGAAAGAACGTAAGAAATACGGTCTCAAAGCTGCTCGTAAAGCTCCACAATTCAGCAAACGTTAATCGTTTACTACAAAAACAAGAAAAACAGGAAGTCATTTGGCTTCCTTTTTTCGTGCGCGATAAATCTTATATAAAAAGCATTGATTTTGATTAATCATTGTTGTATATTATTACCGCTGTCTTTAAGACGCATGGGCCCATAGCTCAGTTGGTTAGAGCGCGCCCCTGATAAGGGCGAGGTCGGAAGTTCAAGTCTTCTTGGGCCCACCAATTCGTTACATATATTAATTCCTTACAGATGAACGATTTCGAGTTCGAACTGTGTAGGATTCAAAGGAAAAATCAATAAGTGAAGAGGGAGCGAAAGCTTCCTTTTCCTTTCTTTATGATAAATACCAATAAAGTAAACCGAAACTGAAAAAATACAAAAAACGGTTTAATATAATTGCATTTATCTATGTAAAAGGCTATATTATTGGTGGGTGATGAAATATGAAACTATTCCGTAGAGAAAAATACCTTTCAAAAATTCGACCTTTTTATCACGAAAACGATTTGATTAAAGTGATAACTGGTGTTAGAAGGTGTGGCAAATCATCAATACTACAAATCATCAGTGAAGAGTTGATTGAAAGTGGTGTAGATGAAAAGAACATTATTTACATTAATTTAGATAAAAAAGGTTATAAAAGCATTCGAACAGCTGATCAGCTGGAAACAATAATCGATGAACTCGCCAAAGATATTAATGACGACAAATATCTCTTCGTGGATGAAATCCAAAACGTTAAAGATTTTGAAACACTCATTAATGGTTATCGAGAAGAAGGCGATTATTCTATTTTTATCACTGGCAGTAATTCTTATCTTTTAAGTGGAGAATTAGTCACCAAATTGACAGGTAGATACCTAGAATTCGAGATCTATACTCTCAGCTTTGACGAATACTTAGAGATGAAAAGCTTTTATAAAATGCCAATTGAACAAAATCTTTCTCTTGAACTAGAAAAATATTTAAAAGAAGGAGGATTTCCAAGAACTCTATTTTTTGAAACACTTCAAGATAAAAGAACATATGTTGAAGGCATTGTTAATGAAATATTCACAAAAGATGTTAAGAAAAGAGTGATTGTTAGAAATAAACCCTTGTTTGATATTGTTAGGAATTATGTCATCAACAATTATGGTTGCACAACAAGTATCAACAATATAATCAAAGGGCTTAAGAGCAACGGTTTATCAATTAGTAAGCCAACGCTTTTAAAATATATGAGATATTTAGTAGATGCTAAATTGCTTTATGAATGCGATAGATTTGATATGAAATCAAAAAGAATGCTTTCTGGAGAAAAAAAGTATTATTTAGCAGATATTGCCCTTTCTTTTATAACCAATCCGGATAGTAGAATCAATTATGGCCCCGCCTTGGAAAATATTGTTTATATTTATGCCAAATCCTTTGGATATGATGTTTCAGTAGGAAGAATTGGCAAACTTGAATGCGACTTTATTTTAAAAGATAGAGAGTTGTCTTATTCATATGTTCAAGTAGCATATTCAATCATGGCAAGTATGGAAACTGAAAATAGAGAATATGCTCCTCTTGAAAAAATACATGACAACTATCCAAAATATGTTCTCACAACTGATTTTTTAATTCAAAAAAGAAATGGTATCAAACATGCCAATATCATAGATTTTATGAAAAGCAAAAGTCAGTTTTAGCAATATATAGCCCAGATGCTCGGTTATTCAATTGCTGAGTAGGTTCACAAATTAATAATAAAAGCGCTTTAAAAGTATTTATATACTTGTAAGATAATAATATAACCGCTATTCTATATATTGCGTTCACAATTTTATTGCTAAATAAAACGTAGTTTGTTATATTATTTAGGCGCTGGAGACTTAGTTCAGCGGGAGAACGCTTCCTTCACACGGAAGAGGTCGTAGGTTCGATCCCTACAGTGTCCACCAAATTTGCCGTCTTAGCTCAATTGGCAGAGCAACTGATTTGTAATCAGTAGGTTGTTGGTTCGATTCCGATAGACGGCACCAACTAAGTATTATCGGAGGGACACGATCCCTCCTTTAATTTATATGCGGCTATGGCGGAACTGGCAGACGCGCTAGACTTAGGATCTAGTGGGGCAACCCGTACAGGTTCGATTCCTGCTAGCCGCACCAATTATCAATTTTGTAACTACTCATTGCAGTAGTTTTTCTATTATTCCTTATATATAAATAATAGGATATGTCTTGATAAATGCTTAAAAATATCGTTTTATACAACGATGTATGAATGATTTTAACGAATATTATTGAATATCTATGTATAAAAATGTATATTATTGTAGAAGGAGGAAGTAACATGGACCTTATTACAACAAATGAGCTCTGCAAATCATACAACAAAAAGCTCGTTATAGATCATGTTAATATGCATATTCCAGAAAGTAGCATTTATGGTTTTGTCGGTGAAAATGGTAGTGGCAAAACAACCATTATGCGTCTATTAACCGGTTTAGCGGAACCAACATCTGGAACATATGAATTATTCGGTCTAAAAAACAATGACCCACGTATTTACGAAAAAAGAAAAGATATATCTGCGATTGTGGAAACCGCATCGTTAGTGCCAACACTCACCGCGAAACAAAACATTCGTTATTATGAACTCTATACTGGCATCGAACTAACGGAAGAACAAAGAGATGAATTATTAACTAAAGTTCATCTTCACGATGTTGAAGGAAAGAAAGTTAGAAACTTCTCTCTTGGTATGCGTCAAAGATTAGGTATCGCTTTAGCGTTAGTTAATAATCCTAAGCTAATGTTCTTAGATGAACCAATGAACGGTTTAGACCCAGAAGGTATCGCAGAATTAAGAGATTTATTAATCGAATTAAATCAAAAGGATGGGATCACTGTTTTAATCTCTTCTCATATTCTTTCAGAACTTGAAAAGATTGCTTCCTGCTATGGCTTTATTTCTCACGGGAAGATTCTTGAAGAAATCACCGCGCAAGAATTAAAAGAAAGATGCCGTAAATCATTAATGGTAAAAGTCGACAAGTTAGATAAAGCGGAAAAAGCTTTAAAACAACTTGGTGCGCTTGATTATAAAGTCTCACCTAATGGTGAAATCAAAATCTACGATAATCTTAAAATCAAAGATGTAGTTGTGTGTTTAGATGCCGCTGGTGTGGAATTATTAGGTATTAATTCCTCTGAAGAATCAGTGGAAGATTACTACTTAAATCTTGTAAGGGAGGGCAAATAATATGAGTCGTCTATTAAAAGCTTTCTTCTTTAAGATTTCTAAAGATATTACATTTAGAATCACACTCATCATCGGTGGTGGTGTTGCCATCTTATCTGTGTTGTTATTCTTCGTTTTAGATCAACTTATTGATTTAGAAGGAGTGAAACTATTAACTGGACACGGTATGCTGATAACAGCATTCTCTCCAGCACAAAACTATGGTATTGCCATCCCAATTAACGTTGTTTCATTCATCGTATTAGAATTTACGCAAGGCACAATTAGGAACAAGATTATTGCTGGACATTCAAAGTTTAAGATCTATGCCTCACTTTATATCTCTGGCCTTATCTTAGCTGCCTCACTCTTGTTCATCTATGTTGGAACCTTAACATTATTTGGCACAATCTTTGGTGGATTTGATGTTAATGTTGCCACAATGTTAGGAAGTTCTGGAATGGGCGCTTATGCCACTGCAGAATATATTATTAAATTTGTAATTCATGCTTTATTGGCTTATACCACAATTGTGTCCTATGCTGTATTCATCGCTACAACATTCAGATCAATGGGCCCATCCATTCCATTAGTGTTCGCAGCCATCTTCGGTCTATACTTCATCGGAATGATTTATGGTAGCATGGTTATTGGTATTGAAAGAGCCGAGTGGCAAAGTTATAGCAATGCAATAGAAGAACTTGCCAAAGAGCCAGGAAATGAGCTTGCAATTGCTGCTATAGAAGAAAACATGGCGGAAATGAAGCCAACATATGATACTATGTTGACTGTCGAAAATATCTTAAAGTGTGTCGATCCTCTCTATAGTGTTTCGTATACCGAAACATATATGGTTGGCGTAGGCGATAACACGAAGACATTTGCAACTATAGATAATCTCGGTTTCTATGGTGGAATTGCTAGCAATTTAGCATATTCTGCAGCATTCTTTTTCGGAGGTGCTTGCTTATTTAAGAAAAGAGATGTTAAATAATATAGATAAAAAATTTTTCTTAGCAAAAATTGTCGGCTTAAACGTCTTATACATGAGAGGCGAACAAAAAGACTCTTCCCTCAGCGCATTACAAAGATTATCATTTGTTATCTATGCCGACAGATAAAAATGCGCTAAACTAAAAATGTCTATTGTCTCTTTAGCAATAGAGTCTCCCTTTTTAAAGGTTACTGGTCCCCCGATCGGTAATCTTTTTCTTTTAGCGGATTTTCGTTTTATAATCGTCTTAATAGGTGAGAGGTGAAAATAGTATGAAAAAAATAATGATGGCGATTGCCCCTTTACTCATCTTGACATCATGCGCTAATCAAGCAAGCTTAGCTAAACTTAATAAATTTGCGTTAAATAAACCAAATAAAGCTTTTAATACCGTTCAAACTAAAGAACTAAATAAAGGCTATATTGATTCTTTAAAAGAGTTCTCTCTTGATTTCTTCCAACAAGCAAATGGTGGTGTAGATAAAAATCCAGTATTCTCACCAATGTCTATCGCTACATGTTTCTCTATGGCCTATGACGCTGCAGATGGAGAAACTAAGAAAGAATTAGGAGAATTACTCCATTACGATGAAGAATCGTTTAATCATCTTGATGAAATCAAAAACGCTTTATTAAGATCAGCGATTAATGACACTAAAAAGAATACTTATTTAAATATTTCTCAATCATTTTGGGCTGACGATAATTCAACAATCCATGAGGATTATTTAAAAACACTTCAAGACTATTATTTCGCTGAAGCTTATCAAGGCGATTTACCTAACATGTATAACGAAGTGGCAGATTGGATAAATGATAAAACTAAACATTATCTCAACGTCAAAGGTGAAGATTTCCAAGAAATGCTCGCTAGTGCTATATATGCACTTATCAATACTGTTTATCTTAAATCTGCTTGGGTTAATGAATTCAAAGAAGAGCTTAACTACAAAGGTGATTTCGCTAATCTTGATGCAACTTCCACTAAAGTCACATATATGGAAAAAAAGTTAGAAGATTCATATTATTTTACTGGAGACGGGTATGTGATTTCTTCTCTTCCATTTGAGCGTGACTTAGAGTTTAGAATGCTTTTACCAAATGTTGATACTGATTACGCTAAGGTATTAGATGATAGAACTGCTTTAGATAATTTATTAGCCCTTCCATTGGATAAAGCTGGAGTAGATGAAAACGCCAGTGGCATCACCAAAATAGGCACAGTCGAATATACAATTCCGCAGTTCAAAGTAAGAAGCAAATTCGATTTAGTTAATATGTTTAGAGCTAAAGGTATTGAAACACCATTTAAACCTGGCTATGCTGACTTCCCAAAATTTGATGGAGGCTATATCTCCAAAGCCCAACATGAAGCGGGATTTGAAACAAACAATAAAGGCGCTGAAGGTGCGGCATATACAATCATTGTTGTATCAAAAGGTAGTATTCCAGAAGAACCAGTTAGATTTAAATTAGACCGTCCATTCGCTTATGCGGTAACCACTAAAGAAGGAATCCCTGTCTTTATGGGTAAGGCAACAAGCCTTCCTAACGCGTAAAAACACGTTTATTTTCAAGACTATTGAATTAATCTCTCAATAGTCTTTTTTTGTGGTATAATTTGTTAGATATGCCAAACAAAGAATTAGAGAAAAAAGTTCAAGAACATGAAGAGATGGTGAACTCTGGCAAGCCTAGAGATAAGAAAGCAACTCTTAAGTACATACTAAATATTTCCATTGTTCTAATTGCCACCGCTTTAGCAATATTCTTTGCTATTAAAGATGACGCTCATGAAATCTGGGATTATTTATCAACCGCTGATGTTAACTATTTATTAATCATTCTTGCCGTTATGGCGGGCTGTGTTTTAGTTAGAAGCTTTATTCTCTTCTGTTTTGCTCACTTATTTACTAAAAAATACTATTTCCATCAAGCGATCGCTGTTGACCAAATCGGTCAATTCTATAATGCGATTACTCCTGGCGCTAGCGGTGGTCAAATCATGCAAGCTTACACCTTTAAGAAACAAGGCGTGCAAGTTTCTAGTGCAGTTTCTATGCTTGCTATGTATTCCATTGTTTATCAAGTAGTGTTAATCGTCTTTGGCATAGTCTCATTTATCGTTAAATATGACTTTATCAATTCCCTTGGTTATTTTGAAACTGGTATTAAGATTCAAGAGATGCCTCTTAGATTACCAATCTGGCCTTTAACAATTATCGGTTTTATTTTAAACCTCGGTGTTATCGCTATTGTCTTCTTGATGGGCTATTGGCACGGTTTTCATAATTTTGTTATGGGTCCTGTTGTCACTTTACTGAGTAAAATCAAAATTGTTAAGAATCCTGATCAAACAAGAGAGAACCTCCGTATTCAAGTGGAAAACTTCAAAATTGAATTCAGACGTTTAAGCACAAACATTCCATTCTTACTTTTAATCATTGCTTGCTTTACGGCTTATATGATTTTGAAATTCTCTGTTCCATTTTTTGTTGGTAAGGCTTTAGGCAATCAGTCTTCACAGCCTGATTACAAGCAATTCTGGGACTGCATCTTCTTAAGCAATTATCACCAAATGATTACTGGTTTAGTTCCTGTTCCAGGTAGTGCGGGTGTTTCTGAAGCTGTTTTCCATAGTTTATTTATGAATCCAAGCAATCTGGAGAGTGGCTTCTTCATGGCTTGCGTTGATGGTATACCAGATAAAGCTAAAACAATTGCGCTTTGCCGTTCATCGTTATTAGTGTGGCGAAGTTCAACATTCGTTATTCCAATTCTCATTGGTGGCTTTGTCGCTGCTTTCTATCGTTCTTCACCAAAAAACGAAGCACATATGGGCGATATTCCAAACAGACAAACATTCTACTCCTTACAAAAGGAAACTTATGTTGAAAGATATGAAGAGGTTGCCTCTTTAGTGGAAACTTCTAAGCTGTCGCGTGAAGCGATATTAGCAAAACTAAAACCAAACAATCGTAAAAAGAAACCTAAGAAAAAGAGTAAAGGCAATGTTCCTGCGGATATTTCACAAAATGAATATGACGATGTGGAATTAGATGATATGGGAGATAATTAATGCGCATAGCCATCTTTACTGATACATATCCTCCATTTGTTAATGGTGTTTCGACATCCACTTTCAACTTGGCTAATACTCTTGTAGCGCATGGTCACGAAGTGCTCGTTGTAGCGCCTAGATCAACGGATGGTAAACTAGAACAAATTGGTAATGTCTTATATGTCCCAGGCATTTATTTAAAGAAATTATATGGTTATAGATTTACAAATATCTTCGCTAATAAGCCAGTGAAGATTATTAAAAACTTCAAACCAGATGTTATTCATAATCAAACTGACTTTACCATTGGCGTTTTAGCAAGACGTATCGCTAAGATACTTAGAATACCAATTGTTTATACATATCACACATCTTATGAAGACTATACATATTACGCCGTGCGTGGCTTAATGGAACGTTTCGCTAAACGTGTAGTGAGAGTGTATTCCAAAGAACTCGCTAATCGTATGACAGAATTTATCACACCAAGTGATAAAACCAAAGAATATATGCGTTCAGTCGGTAGTGATGCCTATATTAATGTCATTCCTACTGGTATTGATTTTTCTATCTTCAAAAGCGATAAGATTGATGTCGAGAGAATGAAGAAGTTCAAAGAAGAACACGGTATTAAAGAAACCACTAAGGTGTTCTTGCTTTTAGGACGCGTCGCTAAAGAAAAGAGTATGGATGTCTCCGTTAGAGACTTTGCCCATTATCATCAAAAACATCCAGAAGTGGATAAAAAACTTCTAGTGGTGGGTGATGGTCCATATCGTGAAGAATTAGAACTATTATGTGAAGAATTAGGCATTAGCCACCTTGTCGATTTCATCGGCTTTGTCCCTGCTACTGAAGTGCCATTCTATTATCATCTTGCAGATATTTATACATCCGCTTCGATTACTGAGACCCAAGGCTTAACATTTATGGAAGCTATGGCGGCGGGTAAAATCGTTTTAGCGAGATTTGATAGTAACTTAACAGGCACTATCATCAATGGCAAGACTGGTTTCTTCTTTACTGATGATGCTTCCTTTGTGTCACAAGTGGAAAAGATTTTATCTTTAAGCAAAGAACAAAAACAAGCCATTATTGATGAAGCTTATCGTATTGTCGATGTCTATTCTATCGATAAATTTTATAACAACGTAGTGAGGGTTTATAAACGTGCCATCCGCAAATACTGGTAGTCGTAAAATCAAAGGCATTAAACTCTATAAGGACCATGTGACCTTATCCTTTTTTAAAGGTGAGCCATTAAAGATCTCTAAAGAAGCCTTTGTTTCTTCTTATTTATACGCGGGGAAGAACTTATCTAGTAAAGAGATTGCTTCGTTAGAAGAAATCACTGCGATGAGTACACTTCTTAACTACGCTTTACAAATCGTGAGTAAAAAACATCTCAGTGAAAAAGAGATGCTAGAAAAACTCATGAAAAAGGAAGATAACTATGTTGCTGCTAAAAAAGTTATCGCTAAATTAAAAGAAAACGATTTATTAGATGATAAAGCCTTTATGCAAGATTTAATCGCTTGGGATAATGAAAGAAACTTCGGACAAAATAAAATCGTTAAGCATCTAAAAGATAAAGGCATTCCTGATGCCTTAATCAATAAAGTTAATTTCACTCAAAGTATTGAGAGAAAGAAAGCTAAAGTCTTACTTGATAAGTTAGATAGGAAATACGCTAAATATGCTTATGAAAGTAAGAAGAAACATGTTTATCAAGCGTTAGTGGCCCAAGGCTATAATCACGATATTGCTAGAGAAGTCACTAATGATTTAAAAAGAAAAAATGATAAAGTTGAACAAAGCCTATTAACTAGAGACTATGAAAAGATCAAAAGCCGCTACGAAAAGAAATATGAAGGCTATCAATTAAAACAAAAGATTTATGCTGCTTTAGTTAATAAAGGTTATAAATATCAAGAAATTAAAAAAGTATTGGAGGATTTTACATATGAAGATGATAGTGGATTTTAATGATCACGAACACATTGAAGGACAATTCTTATTAGGAAATGTCTCAAAAGGTGTGAACGCTAATGGTGGAGCATATCTCTCTGTTGAACTTAGAGACGCTAGTGGTCAAATCATTGCTAAAAAGTGGGATGCCACTTTAGCGGATGAACAAATATTTATTGTCGGTAATGTTTTAGCGATTACTGGTGAAACAAATAAATATAAAGAACAATTACAATTAAAGATTCTCACCGCCGAATTAGTGCCTCTAGATGAAATAGATGTCGAGAAGTTTGCCAAAGCTCCTCCAGTCGCTAAAGAGGTATTAATTGAGAGATTTAATAAGCACGTCGCCTCTGTGAAGAATGAGGATTGCCAAAAAATCTTACAATATATGATTAAGAAGTTTGGTGATAAAATCTTCTCCTATCCTGCAGCGGTATCTATTCATCACGAATATAGCAGTGGTCTTCTCATGCATAGTGTCACTATGGCGGACCATGCTGCTTATCTCGCTCCAATCTACGACGCAGACCATGATTTAATGATTACAGGCTGCTTATTACACGATTTCGGCAAGATCATCGAACTTGAAGGACCAATCGTTTATAAATATTCTTTAGAAGGTAAATTATTGGGTCATATTAGTATCATGTGCGCGGAAATAAGAAAAGCCGCGGATGAACTTAAACTCACTGGTGAAATTCCATTACTTCTTGAACATATGGTCTTATCTCATCACGGACAACAAGAATTTGGTTCCCCTGTGATGCCATACACTAAAGAAGCCTTATTATTATCCTTAATAGATAATTTAGATAGTAAAATGGTTATCGTAGATAAGGCACTTCAAGATGTTGAACCAGGAAACTTCTCTAATAAAGTATTCCCATTAGATAATAGAACTTTCTATAAGCCTATTAAGTGACTTCTCTCACTTACAGAAGATGTTGGTATTTTTGAGAGTTCGATAAAGAACATTTAATGTCTATAGATTTTTTAAATCATAATTTTATCTTGAAACAATCTTGTTTTTCGTGTTAGTTTATAGATACAAATATATGAATAAGTGTCTGTCTAATTTATCTTTAATTGTAATAACTTTATTGCTTTCTTCGTGTGGACAAAACACAAAAGATTGGCCACGAACTTCTTTTACTTTTACCTATGAAATGGTTATCGAAACAAAATTGTATTTTCATCAAAAAGCAAATAACTATGTTAAAGAGGTAGATGATTCTCGTGAAAGCTCTGATGCACTTTTTTCAAAGCGTGTTATCGAGTCAATAACTGCATTACCATATAAAGAGAAAAAGGAAAAAACTGTTGATGCTAAGAATTATTCCTTGCTACTTTCTATTCAATTTACATATTTAAACGACAACGTAGAAGAGATAGAAAACATAAAATTTTACGAATATGGTATCTCGAACGGAAAAGTGGTTTTTAATAATGGTGACATTCATTTTTTTCCTGGCACTGTTCGAGGAATATATAACTCTATAGTTGATGGGGATAAAAGATGATTTTAAATTTAGTTTCAACACTCTTGGCAATCAACACGTTTGGCGCTACAAATAGAGAAAATTTTGACTATTATAATGAGCAATCATCTATTTCTAATGAATCTAAAATGGCCGCCATATCAATTGGCCTAGAAAGCCCTTTGGACGATCAATATGTAGTTAGAGACTTAAGCGGAAACGTATTTGTTATTTAAGAAAATATAGATGAAGGATTCATGGTTTATGACCCACTTTCAAAGAAATCCATAGAAGGAGTTATGTCAACTACGTGTCCTTTTGTTTTTGATGATTCTAGAGAAAACTATTATTTTGGGCCTATGAATTATTATTATCGTATTGGTGAATCTTTTGTTCATTATATAGATGATAAATACAATATTGATTTGGGTGAAGCTTATCGTTTGCAGAAAAGCTTTGACACTTTTTTAGAGAACTTAAGAAAAGAACCCTCTCATCAGATTAGCCAAAAATTATCAAAGGGAAATAATGTTTCACTTCCAAATGATTTTTATACATATGTCGACAATTATCAGTATGTTAAGGATTGTTCTTATCCAGAGAATTGGGATAAATCATGCGGCTTTGTTGCTGGGTCTGTCGTTTTACATTACTGGGATAAAACCGTCCATGATGGTGTTGTTGATGCAGCGTTTAAAGATTCAGTGACGGGTGAATTGAATAGTACAAATCAATATAGCCCTTCTACAAATCTGAAGGATAAGCTGGTAAGTTATTGTGCATCTACACAATCTACTGGAAGAATAGTAAGCGAAGCAATAAATAGTTATTGCGAAGACTATAGCATCCAAGGTTCTGCTTCATGGTCTTTGTTTGGCCTTGGCATTGCAGATTCTCTTAGAAACAACAGACCTGTTGCAATTTTTGGCTATCTACCTCATGTTCAAAACGGAGGGATGCTAATGCACGCTGTTGTTTGCTATGGATACCACAATTACGGATATGGCATTGATTATGTGGTTAATTATTGTTGGCCAGGCTTTAATGAAGTTATACTTAGTGACCCGATAATAGGAGAGACCATGTATTTCTCCTTAGACGAAAATTACTATAAAGAGTCCTATACAATTACTCCCTCCGATTATGGGTTTTCTTCAAGTTATACGCCGGTTGAATTAGATCAAAATGTTTCCTTAGGAAGTTTAAACTTTTCCACAAAAAGACTAAGGTGTGGTTACATCGAAAATCAGTACATAAACTTATCTCCGAGAAGGCAAGGGTTTGGCACGGCCTATTTAGACTTTAAATTTATAAATCCTATCCGTTCTCTTACTATAAACATTTCTTTTTGGAGCAACAAGGAGATGTATAATAGTACAGCTTGTGCTTACATAATGAGCAAACCATTGACGGATACAAGTCAAAATGCTTGGGTAGATGATATTGATTTACTCCACGATGTTGTACTATCCAAAGACAGAAACAATCAAACAGTCATTAATCTTTCTTTCCCTAAAAAGACAAGAGAACTTCGCATATATGCCCATTTCAATGATATGCCGCCTCCAGTAGATAGAAATAAAGGTCGCATTTCTATAGGCAACATTACAATTGATTCTTATAACTGAGTGCCTTCCTCCTCTACTAGTAGAAGATTGGGCTTTCTTTGAGATTTAGACAAAAGAAAAAAGGATTGATGATAAATAAGTCAATAAGTCGTCAATCCTTTTAATTTGCCTCCTAGAGGTTGTTTTTAATCGTTTCAGCGATAACTGGAAGGTTTAAACCTTCAACATTAGACTTCATTTCTAATTCAAAGCCATCATGACCTTCATATCGTGGAATCACATGCACATGGAAGTGCTTGACTGTTTGTCCTGCGGCTTCATAGCAGTTAGTTAAGATATTCACACCTTTAGCCCCTAAGAATTGAATACTAATTTGGCCAATACGTTGGGCCACATCCATAACTTTATGCATAAGCTTATCTGGTGTGGATAAGAAGGTGTCATAGTGTTTCTTAGGAATCACAAGAGCGTGACCTTTAGTAACTTGAGAAATATCAAGAAACGCTAAAACGTCTTCATCTTCAAATAACTTATAGCAAGGTATTTCACCATCAACGATTTTACAAAAAACATCTTTTTCCATATATGTTTACCCTCTTAAAACTATGATAGCACAAAAAAGGAGGTCTAAGCCTCCTTAATTGTTATTTTGATTAATCAAATAATTCTGGGAATGTTGATTTGAAGTAGTCGTAGACTTTTGTGTCGTGATACTTGAGTTCCATCTTTTCGACCCAGTGTTTCTTGGATAATGTTTGATATGTATCATTACCCGCGACTAATTGGACGATTTCATTGATGTAGTTTTCAAGTTTGTTCATGGCATCGGTTAATTCGCTACCTTCTAAATCAGCATATGTTGCTTTATTGAGAACTTTACTCTTAATTGCATCTTCCACTAAGACGAGATAGTAGGTGTTGTCGCTCTTGAAGAGAATGTCGTTTTGGACTTTTTCATCAGCGATTCTGCTTGTCTTTCTGAGGAAGTATTGGTTGTTGATCTTACCAACGACGTTGACGAGGTTTTTGCTACCAGCAACTTCGTTTGTCTTCCATTCGTTAGCGGTTGTGTCGTATGAGTATTCAACACAATCTTCACCGAGTAAGGCGTTAGCAACGTTGATATCAAATAATTGATTCTTGATGTTATCTGGTAAGTCGCTGACACCGACGGATTTCACATACCAACCTGTGGATGTGTAGTCTTTTAATTGAAGTTCACGTGTCTTGATTTCTTGACCAACTTTAACTGTGTAAGCACCGCTATTGGTGTAAGTGCTTTCATTTTCAGATAATTTTGGATCATCATCAATCTTCTTGAAGTCTTCCATCATGTTGCCATAGTTTGTACCTTCGAAGTATTTGTAATCAACACCTTGAACAGTGGCTTGTGCTGGTGTGCCAAATGCTTCAACGGATAACTTATAGGCAGGATATGTGTCGACTTGGTTGGCTGTATCTCTCATGAACGCACCAATCCAAGCTTCGGAGACAGTCTTGAAGGAATCAAGTGTAATAGCATCTGTACGAGTTTGATCGAAGATGTAGTTGTTAACGAATTTCTTCATTAAGTCTTCGGCCTTACCGATGTACTTGCTATCTTCAGTGATGGATAAGACACTGATGTGTCTAGCAGATGTACGGCCTAATGTGTCGTAGGATTCATCGAGAATGTATTGTTCAACGAGAAGTTGACGATAGATATCTGGAATGAGTTTATCTTCGACATAAGTCGCATCTTGTGTCTTTTCTTCCGCTTGATCTAACGCCGCATTGCTTTGGTAGTTAGCGCGGTGGAGAATGAAGTCAGGATTACCTTGGATGTTTTCAGCTTGATCTTTGAAGACTTCGTAATCTTCGACGTCAGCTGTTAAGACACCTTCGAAGAGTTCAGCACCTGTTAAAGCACGAACATTGTTTTCAATGTCAGCAGCAAGAGAACGTAAGTACTTTTCTTCCTTGAAAACGTTTCTTTCACTGTAGGAACCACCAGAGATGGCGGAATATAATTTTTCAGCGATACGTTTTTCAATGGTTTCCCATTTTTGATTTAAACGTGCATATTCGGATTCACTTGGAGCAGCATCATCAGCGACTTCTTTGTTAGCGTCGTCGACACGATGACCAGCTTTGTTCTTGGTCCAATAAGCACTGTGAGCTTTAATGAATTCATCAGCTTTCTTTTTGTCGCCGTTTTTATAAGAATTAACAGCTTCTTTTAAGGTGATTTCTTCACTACCTTCTTTAGCGGTGACTTTGTTATAGTTACCAAAGACGCTAATGGAGTATTGATATAACAATTCATTTAAGACATCTTGGGCAAGATTGCCATCACGATATGCATCGTAGATATCTTTGAAGTTGTTGTTGTAGATTGTGCCATCATAACCAGTGACTGTGACGACTGGAGAGTTTTTATCATCATAGGCCTTTGGCTTGGCAATAATGTCATCACTACATGAGGCGAGAGCGAATGTGCTAAGTAACGCGATTGCGGACACTTTTAAGATATTTTTACGCATAGTAGTAATAATCTCCTTCCTCAGTGAAGTTAATATATCTTGGGTCTGTTGAAGTTGTTGGATTCTTCTTTAATTCATAGAAGTCATCAGCAACTTTTTCAGGAACAAGACGTGTTAATGTTGGGGATAATTCACCGGTAATAGCGTTTCTTGTGGTGTATTGAGCATCACGGTTGTATTCTTGGAGTTCTAACATTTCTGTATATGTTCTCCAGTCTTCCGCTAAACCTTGTTCTTGCTTATAAGCATTGTTTTCTTGTTGAGCTTTGATATAAGCGTCAATTCGATCACCTAAACCTTCAGCAGCATCTTTGAATTCGATGGTGACTTGGGTCTTGAGGTAGTTGTATAAACGATAGTCATATGTTTTGTCGAAGGACTTAACATTATTTAAGATATCGTCTGCACGTGTTTTGTAATCAGCAATGTCAGAGCTTTGGATGTAGTTGACATAGGATCTGGCGCTTGGATTGTAGCCTTCTTCACCTGGTAATTTTGTATCGTAGTATGTGGCAAATTCAGCGTAATCATACATGGATTCTTCAATGACCATGAAGTGAATACCGAATTGGCTACGAACACCAACGATAACGTTACCTTTTTCATCAACTAAGTAACCTTGAGCGTTGAATCTTGGTAAGGTTGCATCGTAAACAGTGTTACTTGCAAGATTATCAAATTCATCTCTTGGGTTAGCTAATGTGCTATAGTCAGCTCTCTTAGCATTCTTGATAACGAAAACGTTATGTAAGTTGAAGTACTTATTCCAAACAATGTTTCTTGGATATAAAGCAGTGGAACCACCAGCTAATTTATTGTTCTTAGCGTCGGTTGTAACATCAGCATATTCACCAAGTTTAACGAATGCTTCGTATGGAACTTCAACGACGTTCGCTGGTAAAGCGTTTTTGACATCATCAGTGATACCTAAACCGGCTTTGATTGTTGCAGCAGCAGCATCAGCAGCGTTAGCGGCATCATAGAGGTTGTCATAAGCATATAAACCTAAGCGGAATTCGTTGACCATTGTTTGACCGATGGAAGAAGCAACGTTTGTAACGATACCAACATCGCCACCTTTATCAGCGGATGTATCTTCACTCTTTAATGCGGTTTCAGTGAATGTCTTTTCACCTTTGGCTAAAGTTTGAACGACATCGTAAAGTTTCTTTGCTTGTTCTTCACTAACTGTACCTTTATAGAACTTTTCATCGGCGTTGCCAGCTTCATCAACTTTCACTAAGATGTGACGGATGTGATATGGCATAGCTGGTTTGACATCTTTTTCAGCGGATGTGCCATCAGCTTTGATACCTAAGAATTCTTCTTTTAAACCTTCAGCTGTGTATTCGTCAGCGAACCAGGTTTGCATGACAGATTTTTCTTCTTCATAGATGAAATATTCTTTTAAGCCTTTTTCATCTTCGACATTTTTACTTTCGAGGATTGCTTTCCACTCAGTGTCGTAACTGGTACCATTGTTCTTGGCGTTCTTATCAGCTTGTGCTTTTTGTTCTTTGACTTGGTTTGCAGCCCATTTTTCAATTTCGTCGTAATTCTTTTCGCCTTTAAAGCCTTTTTCTTTAAATTCGTAACGAATCAAGACTTCTAAGATTTTGTCATAGAACTTGCTGATACCATTTGTTGTACCGTTGTAGGCATTGTAAACATCGTCAGTTAAAAGAGCGATCTTTTCTTTACTACCATAAGGAGTAAATGTAGCGATTGCAGTTTTATCTGAGGTGACGTTGCCACAAGCGGACAAAGCCATAGCAGCAATGAAGCCAGTAACTAGTGTTATTGATAGTTTACTTTTCTTCATTTTTAACTCTCCTTTTTCAAATAACAGCGCGAATATTATAAATATTCTAATTTTTTTATGCAACAAGTTTGTTAACAAACCGCTTCTTATCGTATGAAAAGCATGCTCTTTAAAAACAAAAATTATCATATCGTTTGCTTATGTAGTTTCTTATAAGTAGAATATTTCACGGAATTTGAGGTAAGAGGTATGTCTACTTTAAAAATAATCAACTTACACGCTAGTGTTGACGGAAAAGAAATACTTAAAGGCGTAAATCTTGAGGTCTCTGAAGGCGAGACAGTAGCGTTACTTGGTCCTAACGGGCACGGCAAATCGACACTTTTAAGTGTCATCATGGGTCGTCCAAGATACGAAGTCACAGAAGGCAGCATTTATTTTGATGATAAAAATCTCTTAGGGTTATCTGTTGACGAACGTTCTAAACTTGGATTGTTCTTAGGCATGCAATCACCAAGTGAGATTCCAGGTGTCATTAACTCTGACTTCTTAAAAGCCGCGGTTAATGCCAGAAGAGAAAAACCAATTTCTACATATAATTTCTATAAAATATTAGACCAAGCCACAAAAGAATTAAAAATGCCATTCGATTTAGCGACTAGATCATTAAACGAAGGTTTCTCCGGTGGTGAAAAGAAGAGAAATGAAATCCTTCAAATGGAATTATTAAAACCAAAACTTGCGATGCTTGATGAAATCGACTCTGGTTTAGACGTTGATGCTATGCAAGTTGTTGCTGATGTCATTAATAAAGAAAAAGCTGAAGGTCATGGTTTCCTCGTGATTTCTCACTATGCTCGTTTGTTTGACATGATCCACCCAACAAGAGCGGTCGTCATGATTAATGGTCGTATCGTTTTAGATGGTGGTCCAGAAATCTTCAAACGTATTGACCAAACTGGCTATGAATTCATCAAGACAGAATACGGTGTCAATATTGAAAAAGACGATGTTGAAATGAATAAAGTTTCCATCGGTACATGCGCTGTGAAGGAAAGCATTAAGTAATATGGAAAGAACTATTATTTCCAACGTCAAAAATACTATCTCCAGTGGTGATTATTTCATCGATGGTGCTTTTCTATCTGGTGAAAAAGTCGAAATCGAAATAGAGGTTAATTCAATTTGCGATATTCTTTTAGATAATTTAAAAGATATTAAAGATTTAAATATTGTTATTAATCAAGATAGTAATGTTAGATTATCGTTCATCGCTGAAGATGAAATGAAATCATCAAATATCAATATTACAGTGAAGAATAACGCGACACTTAATGGCTATTTCGCTGATTTTGCGGAGAAAACACTAGAACTTCACTGTAAGGTCAATTTAGTGGAAGAAGGCGCTACATGCACATATAAAGTAGCTTCTTTAGTCGCAGGTGAAGATAAAAAACTAGTGGATGTTTCTATTGATCACATTTCACCAAGAACGTATGGTAAATTTGATTGCTATGGAATCTGCAAAGATAAAGGTAAAATTGTCGTCGCTGGCACATCTCACGTCTTTAAAGGCGCAGTGAAAAGTAAAGCGCAACAAAATTCCAAAATTATGGTCTTTGACGAAAGCAGCGATGCCTCCACAAAACCAGTTTTAAAAATTGATGAAAACGATCTTGAAGCCAGCCATGGTTCAGTCGTTGGTAAGATAAATGATGAACACTTATTCTACTTAACTTCACGTGGATTAAGTGAAGAAACCGCTAAAGAATTAATTACTTGGGGTTACTTAAACCCAATTCTTGAAGGTTTCAAAGAAGAAGACGTCAAAAATCATATTTCTTCTTTAATTGAAAGGAGAATGTAATATGTACGACGTTTATAAGATTAGAGAACAATTCCCAATGTTAACAGGTGATATCAAGATGCAAAATAAGCCTCTTGTTTTCCTTGATAACTGCTCAACCACATTCAAACCACAATGTGTCATCGATGCAATCACTGAATATTATACAAAGTATAATAGTAATTCTCATCGTGGGGATTATGACTTATCTTATAAAGTTGACGTCATGATTGAAGATGCACGTAAGGAAGTTGCTACTTTAGTGAACGCTGAACAAAACGAAGTCGTTTTCACTGATGGGGCTACTGGTGCATTAAATTTAGTGGCTTATGGCTATGGCTTAAAGTTCCTTAAAAAAGGTGATGAAATCATTCTCAGCGTTGCGGAACATGCTTCTAATGTTCTTCCTTGGTTTAGAATCGCGGAATTAACAGGCGCGGTTATTAAATATGTCGACATTGTTGATGGCAAGATTCTTCCAGAGAACTTAAGAAAAGTCATGAGCAAGAACACTAAGATTGTTTCTTTAGCCCAAGTCGGTAATGTCTTAGGCTATGTTGCAGATGTGAAAGAATTTGCCAAGATTGCTCATGAGTTTGGTGCAATTATGGTCGTTGATGGCGCGCAATCCGTACCACACTTAAAAGTTGATTTTAAGGACCTTGGTATCGATTTTCTCGCTTTTTCAGCCCATAAAATGTGTGGTCCAACCGGTGTCGGCGCTCTCGTTGGTAGATATGAACTATTAAACGCTATGGACCCATTTGTGTCTGGTGGTGGTATGAACTCAATCTTCAAAAAAGATGGCACAGTCGATTACCGTTTACCTCCATACAAATTTGAAGCGGGTACACTTAATATCGCTGGCATTTTAGGCTTTGATCGCGCGGTTAAATTCATTAAAGAAATCGGTATTGAAAATATTCATAAACATGATGAAGAATTAATCGATTATGCTATCGAAAAGCTTAAAGATTATGAAAATATCATTATCTACAATAAGGATGCGAGAAACGGTATCTTAACATTCAATATCAAAGGCGTTTTCCCACAAGATGAATCCACATTACTTAACTATAAAGGTATTGCCATTCGTTCTGGTGAACACTGCGCTAAATTATTAGATAACTATTTAGATACAAAAGCGACATGTAGAATGTCGACTTACTTATATACGTCAAAAGAGGACATCGATACATTCGTCGATGCAATTATTAATGGAGGTGACATTTTAGATGCCTACTTTAACTAACGATATGATGAGATCCATCATCATGGACCATTATTCTGATCCACAAAATAAACACCAACCTCCTAAGGAAGGCTATGAAAAAGTCCATATGCATTCTGATAACTGCATTGATGATTTAGATATCTTCTTACTCGTAGAAGGTAACATCATCACTGATGCTTGCTTTGATGGAACAGCTTGCACAATCTCAACATCAAGTACAGATATTATGTGTGATTTATTAAAAGGAAAAGAAATCACTGAAGGCAGAAAGATTATCGATGCCTTCCATCATATGATGCACGAAGAAGAATTCGATGCAGAATTATTAGATGAAGCAATTGTGTTTATTAATACAAGTAAACAAGCAGCACGAATCAGATGCGCAACCATTGGTTGGAATGCCGCAGAAGAGATTCTAAAGGATAAGTAATATGTCAAAAGACGAAGTTAAATTCCAAGAAGATTATAAATACGGTTTCAAAGACAAAGATACTTCCATTGTCAATACAGGCATCGGTCTTACCGAAGAAGTTGTTAGACAAATATCTAAGTTGAAAAATGAACCAAAATGGATGCTTGAGTTCAGACTCAAAGCTTTTAAAGCATTCCAAGAAATGCCTATGCCAAGTTTTGGTCCAGATTTATCAATGCTTAATTTTGATTCCTATACATACTTTACTCGTATGGCAAATGGTGAAGCAAAATCATGGGATGATGTTCCTGAAACTGTTAAAAACACTTTCCAAAAATTAGGTATCCCAGAAGCAGAACAAAAATATCTTGCTGGTGTATCAACACAATATGAATCCGAAGTCGTTTATCATAACATGCTTAAAGAAGTGGAAGAAAAAGGTGTTATTTTCCTTTCCACAGATATGGGTTTAAAACTTTATCCTGAAATCTTTAAGAAATATTTTGGTACAGTAGTGCCAATTAGAGACAATAAATTCTCCGCTTTAAATGGTGCTTGCTGGTCTGGCGGCTCTTTCGTTTATGTACCAAAAGGTGTGCATTTAGAAAAGCCATTACAATCCTATTTCAGAATTAACAATGAAAAGACCGGCCAATTTGAAAGAACATTAATCATCGTTGATGAAGGCGCAGACGTCCACTATGTGGAAGGTTGTACCGCTCCATCATATTCTAAAGAATCATTACACTCAGGTGTAGTAGAAATTATTGTTTTAAAGAACGCTAAATGTCGTTATTCCACAGTGCAAAACTGGAGCACAAATATCGTTAACTTAGTTACTCAAAGAGCTATTTGCTATGAAGGTGCTTCTATGGACTGGATTGATGGTAACGTTGGTTCAGGTACAAATATGAAATATCCAGCAGTTATCTTAGCCGGTGAAGGCGCTAAAGGTACATGTATCTCTATCGCTGTTGCAGGTAAGGGTCAATATCAAGATGCTGGTTCAAGAATGATTCACTTAGCAAGTAATACCTCATCCACAATTATTTCTAAATCAATTGTTAAGGGTGGTGGTGTTGCTAACTATCGTGGCACTGTTAGACATATGAAAAACGCTAAAAACTGCAGGAGCCATGTTGAATGCGATACTTTAATTCTTGATGAAGAATCTTATAGTGATACCATTCCAAATAACGAAGTTAAAAATAATACTTCCTATATTGAACATGAAGCCACAGTGAGTAAAATATCTGAGGATCAATTATTCTATTTGATGTCACGTGGTATTTCTGAAAAAGATGCCACTCAAATGATTATCATGGGATTCATTGAACCATTCAGTAAAGAACTCCCAATGGAGTATGCAGTTGAATTAAATCAACTTATTAAAATGGACATGGAAGGTAGTGTCGGTTAATGTTTGATTACGATGTTATTGTTGTTGGTGGTGGACATGCAGGCCTAGAGGCCGCTTTTGCTTGTGCTCACATGAACAAGAAGACATTACTTTTAACCTTAAATAAAGAAATGATTGGCAACATGCCATGTAATCCTTCTATCGGTGGTTCCGCTAAAGGCATCGTCGTTAGAGAAATCGATGCTTTAGGTGGCATGATGGGTATTGCGGCCGATCATCATTACTTACAATTAAAAATGCTTAACACTGGTAAAGGCCCTGGCGTGCAATGTCTTAGAGCCCAACAAGATAAGCTTGAATATCCTAAATATTGGCAAGAATTAGTAGCTAAAGAAAGTAACCTTACTCTTGAAGAAGGAATGGTCACTGCTTTAATTTGTGAAAACAATGCAATTCGTGGTGTAATTCTCGAAAACGGCGCAAAAGTCCGCTCAAAATGTGTAATTTTAACAACTGGTACCTATATGGAAAGTCAGATTTTCCGTGGTCATGATGTTAAAGATGAAGGTCCAGATGGACAAAAACCATCCTTAGGTCTTTCTCCATTCTTAAGAAGTATCGATATTGAAACATTTAGACTTAAAACCGGTACCCCTCCAAGAATCAAAAGAGACTCAATTGACTTTAGTAAGGCTACCCCTCAACCAGGTACAAATAAGCACTTAGCCTTCTCTTATGAAACAAAGGAATTCATTCCAATTGAAGAACAAGAACTCTGCTATTTGGTTTACACTACACCAAGAACACATGAAATCATTAGAGAACACTTAAAAGATTCTGCTTTATTTAGTGGTTTAGTGACTGGTGTTGGCCCAAGATATTGCCCATCTATTGAATCAAAAATTGTCACTTTTGCTGATAAAGAAAGACACCAATTATTCTTAGAACCAGAATCTAGATATACCGATTCTATTTACTTACAAGGATTCTCAACTTCAATGCCTGTTGAAGTCCAAGAAGAAATGGTGCGTTCTTTACCAGGATTTGAAAATGCTGTTTTCCTTAAATATGCATACGCGATTGAATATGACGCTATTAGAACAGAAGAATATGGTTCAAATCTTGAAATCAAGAAATGGCCAGGTTTATTCATTGGTGGCCAAATTTGTGGCACATCTGGTTATGAAGAAGCCGCTGCTCTTGGTTTAATGGCGGGTATTAACGCTTGCCTTAAAATCGATGGCAAGGAACCATTAGTGCTCCGTCGTGATCAAGCTTATATCGGTGTCATGATTGATGACTTAGTTACTAAAGGTACTGAAGAACCATACCGTTTAATGTCATCTCGCGCGGAATTCCGTTTAATTTTAAGACACGATAACGCTGATATGAGATTAACCGAAATCGGTCATGATATTGGCTTAATTAAAGAAGAGAGATATTCTCACTACATTAACAAAGTTAATAACATCAATAAAGTTATCGAAATTCTTAAATCTATTTATTTAGGTGCGAGAAAAGATATTAATGAATGGTTAGAAAGCATTAATTCAAATCCACTTCAAGGTGGTATCCAAGCTTTTGAATTATTAAAAAGACCAGAAGTATCTTATGTTGATTTAGTGAAGTTTGTTCCTGAAATCCAAGATATCGAATTAGATGAATTCGCCATTGAAGAAGTGGAAATCATCGCTAAATATGAAGGCTATATTGTTAAGCAAATTAGAGAAGCTAAGAATATGGCGAAATTGGATGAAATGAAAATCCCTAGTGATATGGATTTCTTAAATATGGATGGTTTAGCATTAGAGGCTAGACAAAAACTAGATAAAGTGAGACCAATGACCATCGGTCAAGCCTCTCGTATATCTGGGGTTAATCCAAGCGATATCAGTGTTTTAATCTTTAATGTGAGGAAGATCCATGAATAAAGAAACATTTGTTAAAGAATTGAATAATCGTGGTATTAACTGCAACGAACAACAATTAGAACTCTTATGGGATTTCATGAGACATGTTTTAAAAACAAATGAAAGTTTCAATCTTACCGCGATTAAAGATGAAGATTCTTTCGTGGAAAAGATGCTATTTGATAGTGCGCTTCTTTTAAACAATCAAAACTTTGAAGGCTTAGATATTTTAGATATCGGTGCAGGGGCTGGTTTCCCAAGCGTTGTGTTATCAATTCTTTCTCCAAAAGCTCATGTTTTTGCCCTTGATAGCACCGCTAAAAAAGTGAAGTTCATTGAAGACTACGCTAAGGAAAAGAGCCTAGACGTCACTGGAATAGCGGCTCGTGCAGAAGAATTTGTCAAAGAAAATAGAGAAAGATTTATGGTGGTTACTGCTAGAGCGGTTGCCTCTTTAAGAATCCTTATCGAATTAGCGGTTCCTCTACTTAAAGTTGGTGGTGTATTTATTGCTATGAAAGGCCCAGGTTTTGAACAAGAAATTGCAGAAGCTCAAGGTGCTTTAAAGAAACTTAATTGTGAAATTGATTATATCTATGAAGATCAATTGCCAGAATCAAAAGAAAATAGATCATTTATTTATATTAAAAAGATAAAGGAAACACCTAAAAAATACCCACGTTTATATGGGGAAATAAAAAATAAAGCATTATAGTATTTTATTTTTAAATAAAGGTATATAATAGTAATCACTTCAGGGCAGCGAAAAGCGACCGGCGGTAAACCCCGCGAGCCTCAAGAGGAGGCAGGAACTTGTGAAATTCAAGTGGCGACAGTAAAGTCTGGATGAAAGAAGTACGTTTTTTAAGGGCCTTGAATAGAAAGGTCTTTTATTTTATGCAAGCATTTGACACCGCGCGTTTGATACTAGTCTTTGTATTCATGGTTATCGTTTTAGCAAAACTAATTGCGAAATTGTTCTTTAAGGGCAATGCGATGACCACTAAGTTTATTGCGCGTACCGCGATATTCGCCGCATTTTCCATTATTCTTTATACAATTCCATTCTTAAAGTTCTCTCTTCCAATATTCCCAGGATTCTTAGAAATACACTTAGATGAAATTCCAGCTTTTATGGCTGGTTTTGCCTATGGTCCATTATCTGGCTTTCTTGTTATTTTAGTGAAGACGATAGTTAAATTACCAATTACTGGTACCGCTGGGGTTGGTGAATTAGCCGACTTCATCTATTCAACATTATTCGTTCTACCAGCCGCATTTATTTATAAGAAAAAGCGCACACTTAAAGGTGCTCTTATCGGTTTAGGTGTTGCTACAGTTGTACAAATTATTGGAGCATCATTTATCACAACATTTGTTATGCTTGATGCTTATTCATATTTATATCATTTACCAAAAGCTGCGATTCTTGGTATGTGCCAAAAGATTAATCCTGCAGTAAAAGATCTTACTTGGCCGTTCTTATTAATGGTTGCTTTACCATTTAATGCCTTGAAGGATGCAATAGTGGTTGTGGTAACTGCTCTACTATATAAGCGTTTAAGATTATTATTTAAGAAAATCGACGCACAAAAAAACTAGGTCAATCAAGGCCTAGTTTTTTGTTGTATTTTACTCTTCAACAGAGATTGCACCAACTGGGCATACGCCAACTGCGTCTTCATCAGCTTCGCCTGTAATTGGAGTGGCTGGACCTTCATCAGAGAATTTGAAATCATCTGGGTATGAGCCGACACAAGCGCCGCACATAATACATGAAGCAGCATCAATTTTTACTCTTTTCTTAGCCATGAGTAATGCCTCCTTGGGTTGTATACATTGATTATATATATTTTGATTATCTATTTTCAATAGTGAGGGAACAAATTAACACAAAAAGTTATTTTCTATTCAAAAAGCATTCTAATTAAATTAGAATATACGTGATTGGACTTTTTATGAGCGAAACCAGATTAGAAAAATATAAAAAATATCGTCAATCAATTAACGAATTTAAATCAATTAATAACGAGCCTGAGTCTGTTAAAGAAAGAAATAGCAGCATCGTTAGTGATAAGATGAACACAACATCCACTCTTCCTTTGGAAGAGGTTTTAGGCAAAATTGACAATCAAGAAGTCGAAACTGCCCCTAAACGTCTTATAACTAAAAAGTACATTACTATCGGCTGTATTTGTTTATTAGGCATGTTATTAATTGTTGGTATCATCATCTTTGCAGTCTATGCATTCGGGGGTAAGTAATATGAAAATTGCTATTGCTATTGACGGTCCTGCCGCAGCAGGAAAATCCACAATCGCCAAGAAAGTGGCGCTCATGAGAGGATTCACCTATATTGATACAGGCGCGATGTATCGTGCATTCACTTGGTATTGCTTACAAAAGGGTGTTGATTGCCAAGATGAAAAAGCTTGCTGTGCTTTAATTCCAGAAGTGAACATCGAATTAAAACCAGGTTATGTTGTTTTATGTAACGGTGTTGATGTCAGTAAACCAATTAGAGGCACTGATGTTTCTGGTAATGTTTCATATATTGCTTCCTATAAAGACATCCGTCTTGCTTTAGTGGAACTCCAAAGAAAAATGGCGGAAAAAGATTCTGTTATTATGGATGGTCGTGATATTGGCACATATGTTTTACCAAATGCTGAAGTTAAGATCTTCCAAGTCGCTTCCGTTGAAAAAAGAGCGGAACGTCGTTATTTAGAAAACCAAGAAAAAGGTATCCCTTGTACCTATGAAGATATTGTCGCTGATGTAGAAAAGAGAGACTATATTGATTCTCATCGCGCATTTGCCCCTCTTAAACCTGCACCAGACGCTATTCACTTAGATACTTCTGATTTATCAATCGATGAAGTAGTTGCTGCAGTGAACAAAATCATTGATCAAAAATTAGCGGAGAAGAAATAAATATATGGCTCAAGGAATCGTTGCAATTGTTGGCTCACCAAACGTCGGCAAATCGACGATTTTTAATCGTATGATTGGCGAAAGACACGCCATCGTCGATGATGAAATGGGTATTACTCGTGATAGACTTTATGGTCAATGTGAATGGCTTGGTCATCACTTCTCTTTAATTGATACAGGTGGTATCGAAATCGTTAATCGTCCATTCCAAGAACAAATCCGTATGCAAGCTGAAATTGCTATAAACGAGGCAGACGTGATAGTGTTTGTGGTCGATGGCAAGCTTGGAATTACCACTGATGATAGAGTGGTGACAACCATTTTAAGAAAAGTTAAAAAGCCAATTATTTTGGCGGTTAATAAAATTGATGAAGGTTCCCATATGGCGGACGCGCAAGAATTCTATGGCTTAGGTCTTGGTGAACCTCATGTTGTTTCTGGTGCACATGGTATTGGTATTGGCGATATCTTAAATGAAATCGTTAAATACTTACCAGAAAATAGTGAAGAATTAGAAGAAGACAAAGTAACTTTCTGTGTGGTTGGTAGACCTAATGTTGGCAAATCTTCTTTAACTAACGCCATCTTAAATCAAGATCGTGTTATCGTCAGTAATATCTCTGGTACCACTAGAGATTCTATTGATACTCCATTTAATAGAAATGGTAAAAACTATTTAGTTATCGATACAGCAGGTCTTAAAAAACGTGGCAAGATTTATGAATCAATTGATAAATATTCCGCGATACGCGCACTCAAAGCAATTGAAAGAAGTGAAATTGTTTTATTAGTGCTCGATGGTAAAGAAGGCATCACTGAACAAGATAAGCATGTTATCCAATACGCAACAGACTTACATAAAGCCATTATTATCGTTGTTAATAAATGGGATTTAGTGGACAAGCAAACTAATACCATGTCTGATTATGTCAAAATCATTCGTGATGAATATAAGTTCTTAGATTATGCTCCAGTAGTGTTTGTTTCTGCGCTTAAAAAACAAAGGCTTGATACCCTCTTTGAAACACTTGATACAGTGCACGCTGCATACTATACAAGAATCAAGACAAGTTTGCTAAATGAGGTCATGCAAGATGCTCAAATCATGAATCAAGCTCCAAACTTCAATGGCGGAAGACTAAAAATTCTCTATGCATCACAAGTTAGTAGCGCCCCGCCAACAATTGTTTTATTTGTAAACGACCCTAACTTCATGCATTTCTCATATCAAAGATATATTGAAAATCGTTTAAGAGATACATTTAATTTTGACGGTACTCCAATTCGCATAGTTTTGAAGAAACGAACGAACCAATCTAAATAAAAACTTCTAATTGTTTATAAAAAATCATACTTTTTTTGAAAAAGATGTTATACTTAACCTAGAAATAGGATTATCTTGCTAATTCATTTAAACAAAAAGGGGAGCATTTGAACATGAAAAAATTCAACAGAAGAGACCTTGTTCAAATTGTTGCAGATGAAGCGCATTTATCCAAAAAAGACGCTCGTGCAGCATTGGACATCTGTTTCGGTGAAATTGAAAAAGCCTTATTAGAAGGCCAAGAAGTCAACATCACTAACTTTGGTGTTTTTACACCAAAAACTCGTCAATCTCGTGACGGTACACATCCAAAACAACATACCCGCATCAAGATTGCCGAATCACGTTCAGTGAGTTTCAGACTTTCTAAAGCTTTAAAAGGCAAATTGAACGCGTAGTTCAGTTTAAAAAGAAAATCAGCGGAATCGCTGGTTTTTTTGTGCTCTTTTTATAAAAAGTGTAGAATAGTAGCATGGACAAGAATCTAGTATCATTTATTGAGCTCGCAAATGAGTTTAACAAACATGGTTATCAGTTATATCTCGTTGGTGGCACAGTTAGAGATTATCTTTTAAACGAACCATTAACGGATATGGACGCTGTTAGTGAAGCAACACCAGAAGAAATTCTAGCGTTTTTGCCTACCGCTGATGCCACTTTTAAAAGATTCGGTTCCTTAAAATATAAGACAAGTGATGGATTAAAGTTTGATATTACCACTTTAAGAAAAGAATCTTCTTATGAGGATAGTAGACATCCAAATAAAGTTATCTTCGTTAAAGATTTAAAAGAAGATTATCTAAGAAGAGACTTCACTGTGAATGCCTTATATATGAATAAAGATTTAAAAGTCATTGATTATTGTAATGGTCAAGGGGACCTTAAAAATAATATCTTAAGAATGGTGGGTGACCCTGATACAAGAATTAAAGAAGACCCACTTAGAATCTTAAGAGCAATTAGATTCCATTTAATGCATCATTTAAAAATTGAAGAATCTCTATTAAAAGCAATGCATGATAACTTTTATTTATTAAGAAATATCACGGACGCAAAGATTAGAAGTGAATTAAATAAAATCGATGATACAGTCGTTGATCAAAAAGAAAAAATGGATATTTTTGCACAATTTGATATAGCAAACCTAGTGGGTGTGATAAAGTAATAGCATGATTAGTGAAGCAGTAGATTTTCATTTTTTACTTTTAGAAAACTATAAAAAACTCAAAATTAGTGAGAACCAATTAGCGATCATTCTAATGATGGATCACCTTATTTCATATGGTGATACTTTCGTGACTGCGGATTTATTGTCTTTAAAAATGTCACTAGACATTAAAGAGATTGATAGATTACTTGCTGATTTATTAACACGTGGTTTAATTGAATATACAACAGCAAATGGTAAAACCATTACTTCCTTAAATCCACTTAAGGAAAGACTTTACCGAGAGTTCCAAATCAGTGTTTCTAAAGAAAATGAAGTCAGAAACAATAAAACAATTAGTGATCAACTCACAAATATTTATGAAAACTTCCAACAAGAATTAGGACGTAGCTTATCCCCAACAGAAGTCTCCACAATTAGAGAATGGGTATCGATGGGTTATACTGATGAAGTTATTATCAATGCTTTAAAAGAAGCTATCAGTCAAGGCAAGAAATCAATTAAATCAGTCGATAAAATATTATTAACATGGGCCAAAAGAGAAGAACTTGAAGCCGAAGGCAAAACATCCATTAATGATGATTGGACAAATAACCTAGAAGAAACCATTCGTATCGCAAAAACTCCATGGCTCGATGAAGATGATGAAGACTAATGTTAAGCCTTTATTAGATTATTTAGATGAAATATTACCCACTGCTAAGTGTGAACTTTTATATTCTAAAGATTATGAATTAGTCATCGCGGTAATGTTGTCCGCTCAAACAACTGATAAATCAGTTAATGCGGTTACACCAATATTATTTAAGAAATATCCAACGTTGACCGCTTTATATGATGCGCCTTTAGAAGACATTGAAGAAATCATTAAGCCAATTGGTTTATATAAAAATAAAGCCAAGAATCTTAAAGGTATTGTCAAAGATTTAGTGGATCGTTTTAATGGTGTGGTGCCTTCAGATAAAGAACAATTAATGACTTTACCAGGAGTTGGTAATAAAACCGCTGGCGTCATTAGAGCGGAAATTTTCCACATCCCTGATTTACCAGTGGACACCCATATTTTAAGAATTAGCAAAAGACTTAATCTTGCTAAAAAAGACGATGAACCAATTGATGTGGAAAGAAAACTTAAAAAAATCATCCCTGAAGAGAGATGGATTAAGTTACATCACCAATTAATTCATTTTGGTAGATACTATTGTATGGCACGTTCGCCTAAATGTGAAAACTGCAAAATAAGCGACATGTGCATATATAAAGGCAAGTAATTATTTGAAATATAATTGGTCTACAGCGTCAAGATAATGAAGTCTAGGCGCGTAGTCTTGTTTAATTAAAACAGCATCCTTTGTGAACACTTCATAAGGGATAGATTTTCTATCGCCGTGTTCATAGAAGTTAATAACAAAAGAAGCATCTAATAAATAGATTTCATCTTTCATTTGGAAAGAGATGATAAAGAATGCGATGCCGCCATGTTTAAGAACGTTTTTAAGATGAACAATTTGGTGTTCACTAATATTGCTTAGTGGGAAAGCGGTATTTGATTTAGTGTTCTTAGCTTCAAAATCGATATATCTACCTTTATAAACACCGTTATAGTCAGTAGTGGATTGCTTTTCAAAATAGGCGTCAGTAATTCTAGCGCCTTTAGAATAATCCACTTTAACGATGTTAATAGGAGTTGGTCTTTTATTAATGAGGGCAATACCCATATCGCGATAATAGTCATTAGAAAGATTGATATCTTCTTCTAAAGACATACCACGGTTTGCCGCACTTAAAAGGGTGCGATGAGTTTTTTCAGTTTTGTTATCGCTTTCTTTCTTTTGATAAATTTTGCCGTTTGGGTATCTCATTACGCGATATATTTTCTTATTTCTTCTTCAAACTCTTTATATGTCACATCTTCGTTATTGGCAAGTTTTTTCAAAACTGCAGCAACAGGAACTGGGAAGTGATTGAATGTTTTTAAGACTTTCTTATATTCCTCTAATAAGAGATTACTCTTTCTCATTGTAGCGTCATATAACCACGCTAAGTTTTCAGCGTCCACTGCGGGATCGTGCGCTGGACCAGCTTGTTTAACACCAAAAGCATCACAGTATCTAACTAAAGAAAGTGGATTGCCCTTATCATCTCTCATAAATTCAGAGATAAAAGCGCTGAAATCAATGTAATTTTGTTGAATACATTGAACGATTTCTTTTGGGAAATCAAAACTATAAGAGATAGAGGAAGATAGAATCTTCATATCATGATTACCAAATGTGATAAAAGATGACTTTCTGAATGATAAGCCAACATATTTTCTAAGTTCACTCATCGCTGTAAAGAAGGTGACACCTTTTTGCTTAAGCGTATCTTCAGTAATGCCAGTTAAATCTGTGACAATTTTGCCCACTCTATTGTGAGCTTTAACGTAAATACGAAATGGTTTTTTACTTTTCTTAATATAACCATGACGGTCAATTACAGCATGAACAGCACCGATGGCAATCATCTCGTGCGAGAATTGTGTGCCTTCGAAGTCTAGGAAGACTAGTGATTTATGACCTTTTAATAATCTTTCAAATTTCTTCATAAAATCTTTTGATAGTATACCATTAATTTCTCTTTTTTCAAAAGAAAAAAGATTGAATTATGCTATTTTCTCTTATATTATATAAGAAATGGAGCAAATATGGCAGTAAAGCTTTTTCTTAACTCTAAAACTATCTTGGATCACACTTTTCCAATCATTAATGCGAATGCTTATAATGCGGAAGAAGTTGATAAATTCCTAGACATGATTATTCAAGACTACAAACTAGTGGAATCTAATATCGTTATTCCGCAAAAAGAATACGAAACACTAATTAATAAAAACAAAGTCTTGGAAAGCGAAAAAAGAAAAATCGAAGTTGAGTTAGAAAGATACAAAGCACGCTTTACCAATATTAAATCCAGCGATAATGTCACAACTGACAATATCGAGTTAGTCAGAAAGATCAACGCTTTAGAGAAATTCCTCTGGGCTCACGGTTATAACCCTGACACAATTAAGTAATTAAATAATCCGGTCTGGACAATCGCTGCTCTTGTAGAGGAAAGTCCATGCTCGCACGAGCTGTGATGCTCGTAGTGATTGCGCTAGCGGAACAAATAACGCTAGGTACGTAGGAGTACGTAACGGCGGGAAGAAACCTAAAGGAAACCATGGTCTATTCCCTGAAAGTGCCACAGTGACGTAGTTTATTGGAAACAATAAAGTGGAACGCGGTAAACCCCACAAGCGAGAAACCCAAATTTGGTAGGGGAGACAAGGAGAGAGAACCGAATTAAACCTTGTAGGCAATTGCCTAGATAAATGATTGTCAAAACAGAACATGGCTTATAGGACCGGATACTCACTAAGGAGAAACAATGAATTTACCAACAAAGATCACATTCGCTAGAATCGTTGCAATTGTATTAATGATTATTACGCTTTTTGTTTTAAGCGTTATTCCAGGATGGCAAACTATTGAATTAGGCAACACGGGTATCAATTTAGTGTACTTAATTATCTTTATTTTCTTTGTCGTAGCTTGCTATACAGACCACTTAGATGGCTACTTAGCAAGAAAGAATAATCAAGTTACTGACTTAGGTAAATTTCTAGATCCAGTAGCTGATAAACTTCTTATCAATTCATTAGTTATCTTCTTAATCGTTCCATCTATTTTTGCCCCATATATTCCAGGAAGCCTTAACCAAGTTGGTTTCAATATGTGGTGCGCAATGTTATTAGTAGCGCGTGACATTGTTGTTGACGCTCTTAGATTTATTGCCGCAAGTAGAGGCAAAGTCATTGCCGCAAATATCTTCGGTAAACTTAAAACAGTTTTAGAAATGGTTGCCATTGGTGCAGTCTTACTCAATGGTTTCCCATTTAGATATTTTGATGCCAGTTGGCCACAAGGCTTACATATCGTTGACTTTATCGTGTATTTAGCCACTTTAGCGTCAGTGATTTCTGGTGTCATCTATGTCGTACAAAATAAACACGTCTTCAAGGAAGAAAAGTAAGATGGTGGCAGTACAAGATATCAATTCTCTATTCCGTGAAAAAGGACTGACATTAGGTTCTGTTGAATCTTTTACAGGCGGTTTATTCGCTAGAGAAATAACCGCTGTACCAGGTGCCTCTAAATTTTATAAAGGTGCACTTGTCACATACGCTACCGAAGAAAAAGTTCGTTTACTTGGTATCTGCCAAGAAGATGTTGATAAGTATGGTGTAGTCTCTAATGAAATTGCTTATCAAATGGCAAAATTCGGTAGAGAAAAACTCAATGTTGATATTTGTGTTTCCTTCACTGGCAATGCTGGGCCTGACGCAATGGAAGGTAAGCCAGTTGGTGAAATCTATATTGGTTTAGCCACTAAAGAAAAAGTTGAAGCATATCGCTACCAATTAGAAGGAAATAGAAATAAAATTCAAGAAGATGCAATTTCTTTAGCGCTAGCGCTACTAGAAAAAAATATAAAAAAATAATTAAAATTTTGGACAAAATCGAAAAATCACACCTATTTAATTAATAGAAGGAGTTCCTTATATGGCAAAAGAAAAAGAAAATTTAAGAGGCGATGCGTTAGACGAAACGTTGAAGCAAATTGAAAAGCTCTATGGCAAGGGCGCTGTTATGCGCTTAGGCGATAGAGAAACAGTCGATGTCGACGCAATCCCATCCGGTTCATTACTAATTGATGAAGCAATTGGTGTTGGTGGTTATCCAAAGGGTAGAATCATCGAAATCTTTGGACCAGAAAGTAGTGGTAAAACCACATTAGCATTACACGCAATTGCGGAATGCCAAAAGAATGGCGGTCGTGCGGCATTTATTGACGCTGAACACGCTATCGATCCACTCTATGCAAAGAATTTAGGTGTTGATATTAACGAATTAATTCTTTCCCAACCAGACAATGGTGAACAAGCACTTGAAATCGTCGAAATGCTTGCCGATTCTGGCAGTATCAACTTAATTGTTGTCGATAGTGTTGCGGCCTTAGTCCCACAAGCGGAATTAGACGGGGAAATGGGCGATAGCTCAGTTGGTTTACAAGCGCGTTTAATGAGTAAGGCAATGCGTAAGATCGCAGGTATTCTTAATAAGAAAGAATGCGCTGTAATCTTCATTAACCAATTACGTGAAAAAGTTGGTGTGATGTATGGTAATCCAGAAACAACATCAGGTGGCCGTGCATTAAAATTCTATGCTTCCGTCCGTATCGACATTCGTCGTACAGAAGCAATTAAACAAGGTTCAGACATCATCGGTAATACATGCCGTGTGAAAATTGTTAAGAACAAAGTATCCCCACCATTCAAACAATGCGAAATTGATATCATCTATGGTCAAGGCATTTCCAAAGAAGGCGAAATTCTCGACCGTTCAGTCGAATTAGGCCTCATTAAGAAAGCTGGCTCATGGTTTGAATATAATGGCAGTAAGATTGCCCAAGGCCGTGATGCTGCAAAAGCTTACTTAAAAGAAAACGAAGACGTCGCAAATGAACTTTTAGAAAAAATCAAAACCGGCGTTGTTACAGAATAAGCGAAACAATCATTGAAAAGGAATCGAGTAATTCGGTTCTTTTTTCTTTACTTTCAAGAGTGTAAAAAAAGAATCCCTTTAGACTTATTCCATAAAGTGTTTTGAGGATTCCTATAAAACTTGCTCTTTCATTATACTACACAACATGACATAACAAACACAAAAATAATGACATTATTTAATCGTCGTTCTATAATTATTCTGTATCCTCGAAAGATACTTACCTATATATTCTCATTCGAGAACTTTGTTATCAGGTTTAACCTGTTGATTATAAAAAATGCTTATTCCTATCCTTATAATGGGGAAACATTTTAGGTAAAGTCTATTTATAGACTAACTATTTTACATTTATAGAAAGGGAAAATTATTATGCCAAACATGCCAATTTGGGTGGGCATTCTAATCGGTGTTCTTTGCCTTATCGCTGGTGCAGCGGTTGCTTTCTTAATTCCATTTGTTAGACAAAATATTGTTAAGAACAACGCAAAGAAAATTATCCGTGACGCTGAAATCAAAGCAGAACACATTACCAAGAATGCTCAAATTGACGGTAAACAAGCTGTCAATGAAATGAAACAAGAAGCAAACAAAGAAATCCACGAAAGAAAACAAGAATTACAAAACCAAGAAAAATCTCTTAACCAAAGAGAACAAAACATTGATCGTCGTGATGCCGCTCTTCTTTCTAAAGAAAATGCTTTAGATGAAAAGAACGAAACATTAAACAGACGCTTAAAAGAATTGGACAAGAAAGATGCCGCTCTTCAAGAAAAGATTGATAGCATTATCGTCGAACTTGAAAAGGTTGCACAAATGTCTACACAAGAAGCACGTGATGAATTATTCAATCGTGTCGAAAGTAAAGTCAGTAAAGAAATTGCTGCCTTTGTAAAACAAAAAGAAGAAGAAGCTAAAGAAGAATGTGATGAAAAGGCTAAAGAATTATTAGGCTTAGCACTCGCAAGATACGCGCAAGATGTCACAAACGAAAGAACAGTATCAGTTGTTGCTTTACCAAGTGATGAAATGAAAGGTCGTATCATCGGTCGTGAAGGTCGTAACATCCGTTCCTTAGAACAACTTCTTGGTGTTGATTTAATTATTGATGATACTCCAGAAGTTATTACCGTTAGCTGCTTCAATCCTATTAGAAGAGAAATCGCTAGATTATCTCTTGAAGCTCTCATTAAAGACGGTCGTATTCAACCAGGTAGAATTGAAGAAATCGTTGAAAAGACAAAGAAAGAAGTCGATGAAAGTATCCATAAAGCGGGTCAAGAAGTCGCCTTCAAACTTGGTTTACCAAGAATCAACAAAGAATTACTCGACTATGTCGGTCGTTTAAAATACCGTACCTCTTATGGTCAAAACGCTTTAGACCACTCTGTTGAAGTCGCTTACTTATGTGGTATCATGGCCGCTGAACTTGGCTTAGATCAAAACTTAGCTAAACGCGCTGGCTTATTACACGATGTCGGTAAAGCCGCTGACTTTGAAATGGAAGGTAGCCACGTTGAAATCGGTGCTAGACTCGCTAAGAAATATGGTGAAGGTGACGTTGTCATTAACTCTATTGAATCTCACCATGGTGATGTTCCTGCTAAATACATCATCGCTAACTTAGTTCAAGCCGCTGATACATTAAGTGCTGCTAGACCAGGTGCTAGAAGTGAAATCTTAGAAAACTACATCAAACGTATTGAACAACTTGAAGAAATTTGCAAGTCATACGATGGTGTTTATCAATCATACGCGATGCAATCTGGCCGTGAATTACGTGTCATGGTTATCCCAGAAAAAATCGACGACATTGGTGCCTTTAAATTAGCAAGAGACATCAAAGAACGTATTGAAAACGAAATGACCTATCCTGGTCAAATTAAAGTTTCTGTCATTCGTGAATATCGTGCGATAGAAACTGCGAAATAGCAGCCCTATTTCATAGAAAGATTACAATTTGAAAATACTATTTATCGGAGATGTGGTCGGTCGTGTTGGTCGACGCATGCTTAAGGAAAGAATTCCTTACTACGTAGAAAAATACGATATTGATTTTGTTATTGCTAATGGCGAGAATGCCTCGCACGGTAAAGGCTTAACAAGAAATCAATACTTTGAACTTGTTGATGCAGGGGTGGACGCTGTGACTTTAGGTAACCACTATATGTCTAAAAGCGATATCCTCCGCTACATCAATCAAGTTGACCGTTTAGTTAGACCATATAACTTATTAAAAGAGTTCCCTGGTGAAGGTAGTGTGGTCTTCGAAGTAAATGATGTTTCAGTAAGAGTTACCAATATCTTAGGAAGCGCCTTTATGAACGAAGAAGTTAACGCTCCTTATTATTCCATCCTCAACTTATTAGCAGAGGAGGAACCAGCGACCATCCACATCATCGATTTCCACGCTGAAGCAACAGGAGAAAAGCAGTCCCTAGCGTTCGCGCTTGATGGCAAAGTATCCGCTATTTTGGGAACACATACACACGTGCAAACTAATGACGCTCATGTTTTACCAAATGGTACAGCCTTCATTAGTGACGTCGGTATGACAGGATTCGCTGATGGTGTATTAGGTTGCACCAAAGAAACAGTCGTAGAAAAGATTATCTACGGTAAGCAAAGCAAATTCCAAACGCCAGATGAAGGTCGTGGAGTTTTCTCCGCAGTCGTTATTGATATCAATGATATCACTGGACTTGCGAATCAAATCTTTCCAATTTATTATTCAGAAAAGTAATATGAAAACAAAAATTATTAACACTCCAGATATGCTTAAAGCCGCCTCTCGTAAAAAGAGTGCGACTGTTTTCATGCCCGCTACTTTTGATAAAAAAGATCAATTAGAAGCCTTAGTCAAAGGTGAGAAATATTATATTCATACTTATGGCTGCCAAGCTAATGTCAGAGATGAAGAAACGATGCGTGGCTTATTAGAGGATGTTGGTTACATTCAAACCGATAAACCAGAAGAAGCTTCCTTAATCATTATTAATACATGCGCGGTAAGAGAAAACGCCGAAGATAAAGTGTATGGTGAAATTGGCAACCTTAAACACTTGAGAAAGAAAAATAAAGATTTAGTCTTAGCCATTTGTGGATGTATGGTGGAACAACCAGAAATCTTAAAGAAACTCATGGAAACATTTACTGAAGTAAATCTTTACTTTGGAACACACGAAATCGCACAGTTATATTCTCTTGTTTATGATGTAAGAACATCTAAGGAAAGAGTGGTGGCTATTGAAAGCAAACCAGGTGAAGTTATCGAGATTACACCTGCTTGTAGAAACAATACCTACAAAGCTTATGTTAACGTCATGTATGGCTGCGATAAATTCTGCACATATTGCATCGTTCCTTATACTAGAGGCAAAGAAAGAAGCAGACACTTTGAAGATGTCTTAAAAGAATGCCAAGAATTAATCGATAATGGCTATCAAGAAATTACTCTTTTAGGTCAAAATGTTAATGCCTATGGTAAAGATTTAGATGAAGGTAAAGACTTCGCTGACTTAATGGAGGCAGTGGCTAAATTAGGTGTTCCTAGACTTAGATTTACCACCTCTCACCCATGGGATTTCTCCTCAAAGATGATAGATGTGATCGCTAAATACCCAAATATCATGAAGTTTATCCATCTTCCTGTGCAATCCGGTAATGACCGTGTTTTAAAAGCAATGGGTAGAAGATACACTAGAGAAACTTATCTCGCATTAGTAAAAGAAATGAGAGAAAAGATTCCAGGCTTAGCCTTATCCACTGATATTATTGTGGGTTTCCCAAATGAAACTGATGAAGAATTCAATGATACATTAACCATTGTTGATGAAATCAAATACGAAGCGGCATTTACCTTTATCTACTCTCCAAGAAAAGGTACACCTGCGGCTAAGATTGCTGACAATGTTTCTTATGAAACAAAATCCAAAAGATTCATGGAATTAGTCAAACACTTAGAGAAACATATCGAAGCTCATAGTAAAACAATGGTGGGCAAAACATATAATGTTCTCGTCGATGGTGTGAGTAAGACTGATAAAGATATGTATTCTGGCTATACAGAAGAAAATAAACTTGTGCACTTTAAAGGTGACGAATCCATGATTGGTAAGATTGTTAAAGTGAAAATCAATGAATCTCATACCTATTCCATGATGGGAGAAATTGTTAATGGATAAAGTCATTGAAAAGGCTAAAGAATTAAAGGCTGTGCTTGATGAAACTCCTGAGATGAAGGAGTATCTCAAATATAAAGACTTATATGAAAATAGCGAAGATGTGATTGAATTAAAGCACAATATCGCTAACTTACGCGCTAAGGGAAAACTAAACGAGGCCAATAACTTACAAGCCCTTTATGATAACCATCCAATCGTAGTAAATTATCAAGCTAGTAAAGAAGCTTTGATGGAATTACTTAAAACTGTTCAATCATTAATTAAATAAATGCGAATGAGATCGCATTTTTTGTTATAATAGGGGCATGCTTATAGTCATAGTCGGTCCTACAGGATCAGGAAAAACATCCCTAGCTTTAACATTATCAAAGAAATATTCCGCTCCAATCATTAATGGAGATGCTTTTCAAATCTATCAAGAAATGGATATTGGTACTGCGAAAGTGGAAAAGGATAGTGAGGACTATAAGAAACATTATCTTTTAGATATTGTTAAACCAAATCAATCTTATTCTGTTAAGGAATATCAAGAAGACTTTAGAAAGACTTATCTTGAACTTAAAAAGAAATATCCAACAATCATCGTCTGTGGTGGCACTGGATTATATATTAGAGCCGCACTTTATGATTATGTTTTTGAAGATGAAGAAGAAGTGGATGTTTCTGATTTAGAAGAGTTATCCAACGAAGAACTTTATGAAATGTTAAAGCAAGTCGATATTAAGGCAACCGAAACAATTCATATGAATAACCGCAAGAGAGTTATAAGAGCGCTTCAAATCGCTAGAACTCATGAGTCTACTAAGTCTGAAAATATCGATAAGCAAGAACACACCTTATTCTTCAAAGATGAGGATGTGCGATTCTATTTCATCAATCCAAATAGAGAAGAATTATATGAGAATATTAATGCCCGTGTCGAGGAAATGTTTGATAATGGCTTACTAGATGAAGTCAAAGGATTACTAAATAAATATGACTTATCATTAACCGCAAAAGCGGCGATTGGCTATAAAGAAGTAATTGACTATTTAGAAGGTAAATGCAGTTTAGAAGAATGTAAAGAACTCATCAAAAAGAGAACAAGAAACTACGCTAAAAGACAAGTCACATTCTTCAAGCATCAATTACCTTGTAAAGAATTTGCCACAAGAGAAGAACTCTTAAAAGAGGTCACAAATGAATAAAGATATATTTGCGCGTTCAATTGGATTACTCGGAGAAGATAACTTTAACAAACTCCAAGATAAAGTTATCGCTGTTTTCGGTTTAGGTGGAGTGGGCGGTACCGCTCTTGAAGCTTTAGCGAGAACTGGTGTAGCCCATTTTATAATCGTGGACTTTGATAAAGTTGATCCAAGTAATTTAAACCGCCAAATCTTATATACAAGTAAAGATATCGCTAGAGATAAAGTCGAAGCCACTAAAGAAAGATTATTAATGATTAATCCTGATTTAGATATCAAAACATTCAAAGGCAAAGCCCAAGAATTTGATTTTAATCAGAAGATAGATTATATCGTTGATGCCATTGATGATGTGGAAGGTAAATTATTCCTCGCTAAAAAGGCACAGGAACATAACATTCCATCTATCATGTCTTTAGGTATGGCTAATCGTTTTAATCCAGAACAAGTTAGAGTTAGTAAATTAAATCAAACTCGTAACGATCCATTAGCGAAGAAAATTAGATATGAAGCTAAGAAAGCGGAATTAGATTTAAGCAAAATTAACGCAGTTATCTCTGAAGAAATACCACAAAAGAACGCGGAAAAACTATATTCTACAATGATGGTGCCTTCCGCAGCAGGATTAACTATTGCAAAATTTATTTTGAATAGCATAATAGATAACAAATGAAATTAAAGAGAGGTTCTATTTATGGGAAACATTTTCGATGTAGCAAAAATGATTAATGTTGATGAGAAGTACCTTATTCCTTTTGGATATGATAAGGCTAAAATCTCATTAAAAATTATGGACGAATTAAAAGATCGTCCTGACGGCAAACTAGTATTAGTAACAGCGATTACTCCAACTAAAGCTGGTGAAGGTAAAACAACTACCTCCATTGGTTTACATGATGGCTTACGCTATATCGGTGTTCCTTCATTAGTGTGTTTAAGAGAACCATCCCTTGGCCCAGTCTTTGGTATCAAAGGTGGCGCTACTGGTGGTGGTAAAGCTCTTGTTGTTCCAAGTGAAGATATCAACTTACACTTCACAGGTGACATGCACGCCTTAACAAGTTCTATTAACTTAATTGCCGCTTGTATTGATAACTCAATTTGGCAAGGCAATGAATTAAATATCAATCCTGAAAGAATTCTTTGGAAAAGAGCCCTTGATATGAACGATAGAGCCTTAAGAAAAGTAACTGTTTCTGAAGGTGAAACTAAAGTCGCTCCTAGACAAGAAGAATTCGTTATCACTGTCGCAAGTGAATTAATGGCCATTCTCTGCTTATCTAAAGATGTTGATGACTTTATGAATAGAATCAACAACATCATCGTTGCTTATAGCTATGATGAAAAACCAGTCTTCTTAAGACAATTAAGAATTAGCCATGCCATCATGAAACTCATGATTACTGCGCTTAATCCAAACCTCGTTCAAACATTAGAAGGTAATCCTGCAATTATCCATGGTGGACCATTTGCTAATATTGCTCATGGTTGTAACTCCATTATCGCCACAAAGATGGCTCTTAAGTTAGCCCCAGTTGTGGTTACAGAGGCAGGCTTCGGTGCTGACCTTGGCGCAGAAAAATTCTTAGATATCAAATGTCGTGTTGCGGGTTTAAAACCAGATGCGGTCGTGGTTGTTGCCACAATCCGCGCTCTTAAGATGCATGGTGGTCAACCATTTGAAGAACTCGCTAATGAAAATGTTGAAGCTCTTAAAAACGGTGTTTGTAACTTAAAGAAACATATTGAAAACGTTGAAAAATTCGGTGTCCCAGCAGTGGTTTGTATTAACCACTTTGCTAGTGATACTGAAGCAGAAACCGCTTTCTTAAGCAAGTGGTGTGAAGAAAATGGCTATGACCATGCTTACTGCTCAGCCTTCGCTGATGGTGGTAAAGGTGGTGCGGAACTCGCTAGAGCGGTCATGAATATCCTCAACACTAAAGAATCCCATTATCATCCTTTATATGATGTCAATCTTCCAATCAAAGAAAAGATTGAAACCATTTGTAAAGAAATCTATGGTGCGGGTGAAGTTGTTTATACCGATGCTGCTAATAAACAAATTGAAGACTTTACTAAATTAGGTTTTGATAAAACTCCAATCTGTATCGCTAAGACCCCTCAATCATTAACTGATGATCCAAAAGTCTTAGGCGCTCCAAGAGGTTTCACAGTCACTATTCGTGAAGTGAGATTATCCGCTGGTGCAAACTTCATCGTTCCATTAACAGGCGCTATCATGACAATGCCTGGCTTACCAAAAGTTCCAGCCGCGGTGAAGATGGAAGATGTGCCTTACGATCAAAAACTTGATCATTAATTAAATTTTTTCGGACAAAAATGAAAAATTCCCCCTATTTAATCTATAGAGGGATTTTTTATGCCACTAATTGAATTAAGCAAAGTTTCTAAAGCCTATCTTATCAATAAAAATGAGAAAAAGTATGTCTTAAAAGACATCACTTTGTCATTCCCTGAAACTGGTTTAATAAGCGTTTTAGGCAAATCTGGATGTGGTAAATCAACTTTGCTTAATCTTATCGGTGGATTAGATAAATCAAGCGAAGGAACGGTTTATTACAAAGGTGATAACATCGCTAAATATAAAAACAAACAACAAGTAACTTTTAGAAAAAGTGAAATAAGTTATATCTTTCAACATTACCATTTATTAGAAAACCAAACTGCTTTATATAACATCATGCTTCCTTGTTTATTAAATGGGGATAGTTTTAAAGTCGCGAAAGAGAAAGTGTTATCGTTGATAAATAAGTTTTCTATTAAAGAAGAACTATTAGATAAGAAATGTTCCAAATTATCTGGTGGAGAAAAAGAAAGAATCGCGATTATGCGTGCTTTTATTAGTAAAACTAATGTTATTCTCGCTGATGAACCAACAGGGGCATTAGATAAAGATAATGCCTTACTAGTAATGGAATCTTTAAAAGAAGCTAGTAAAACTTCTTTAGTAATTATGGTTACTCATAATGAAGAATTAGCCAAAAGATATAGTGACCGCATCATCCATATGAAAGATGGAAGAGTAGTGCAAGATGAAAAGATAAAACTCATAAACGGTAAACATCATCAAATAGATAAAGAAAGAAAAAGTAATCCTAATTGGTACTCAAAGATTATCACTAGAAACTTCACTAAAAGATTTAAAAGAAATATTTTCTCAATACTAGCGGTCACGATTGGGGCCACCGCTAGTATGTTGATATTTGGTTTTACTAATGGTGCTCATGACTCCATTATGAATTCAGCGGAACGCCAATTTGATTATGGAGTGGCTTCTATTAGTAAGGAAAACAAAATCGTTAGTGATGAGTCACCAATCACACTTATACAAACATTACGTGCTAATGAAGAAGAGATAGATACATTAAGTAATGAATATGATTTCTTACACTATTGTTATTCGTATGATTCATTAGTGACGCCAGCCTTAGATACATATATCAACGACAAAGAAATAAATAACTTAACATATACACCTGTCTTTTCTTTTTGTGATTCTTCAATTAATAAAAGCCTATTAGTAAAAGGCAAATTGCCAATGATAGACACTTTAAATATGGTGGTTATTAACCAAACCGCTTATGACTATCTAAAGAAAGAAATAAAAAGTGATCCACTTAATACTTATATCCGTTTAAAAGATGGCGCTTCATTTACTTATTATACTGATGATATAGAAAAGCCATATATTACAGACTACTTTGTCTATGACAGGCTAGTGGAAATCGTTGGTGTTGTTAAAGAATTGTCGTTCTTAAATACCCCTAAGATTTACTATTCATATAAAGCTTTAGATAAGTATATGGAAGAGACATTGTTAAATAATCTTTCTGAGTATCTAGGAGAAACTAGTTGGAAAGATCGTATTATGTTTGCTTCTGATAATGAATATATCTCCAATTATTCACATCGTGTGTTTCTTAAAAATAGTGGAGATGTGTATCAATTAAAAGAGATGAAAAAGCATTTAAAAGAAGGATATAGCCTTAATAGTAATGCTTTAACTGTTGAGGAAACATTATTCTCTTTAGTGGACGCTGCAAGTGTGGGTATGGAAGTATTTTTAGTCATTGCTTTAGTGGGTACCGCAATGATTATCGGCATTGTTTCATTTGCCTCATACGCTGAAGATATTAAAGATTCTGCAATATTACTTTGTATAGGCGCGACAAGAGAAGATATCTCATCGTTATATGTTTTTGAAAACTGCTTAATAGGCCTTATAGGATTAGTATTATCTTTCATCATTGCGTTAGTTAGTCAAAATCCACTTAATCATTTAATAGAAAGATTCACTTCTTTAATTAATATCATAGATATTCCATTTAACTATTTTCATGGAAGAGCATTTCTATTTCCTCTTCTTATAGTTATGTCCACTTTACTTATTTGTGTCTTAGCAACGTATCTTCCAATTTCTTTTTCAAAGAAGATTTCTTTAAAGGAGGAATTAAACGCTAATGATTAAGATTAATAATTTATCCAAAAGTTATGGAAGTAGAAAGGTATTAATTAATATCTCTTTTGACTTTAAAGAAAAAGGCATCTATGTTATATATGGACCATCTGGTTCAGGCAAAACAACCTTATTAAACTGCATTGCTGGATTAACTGATTTCACTGGTTCTATACAAGTTAATCATCAAAACATTGAAACACTTAATGATGATGACTTAAGCCGCTTGCGTTTGACCACTTACGGTTTTGTTTTTCAGGACTTTAAACTGTTCGAAACAGAGACCGTGTTGGCTAATTTGCTATTTCCACTTGATACTTTATATTCGATGTCTAAGAGTCAAAAGATAAGGAAATGTCGTGACCTACTAGCCCTTGTTGGCTTACCTGATAAAGAAAAACAAAACGTTAATAAGCTAAGCGGTGGTGAAAAACAAAGAGTGGCTATTGCCCGTTCTTTAATAAATGAACCAACTGTTCTTTTATGTGATGAACCAACAGGAGCATTAGATGAAAATACTGGAACAGAAATCATGAATATCCTAAAGAAGATTTCTAAACGTGCAATTGTGATTATGGTTTCGCATGACCAAAGTCTGACCAAACAATATGCTGATGTCATTATTGAAATGGATAATGGCACAATTGCAAATATCGTTCAACAAAGAAAGGACAGCAATTCTGAATCACATCTCCCTGTTTTAGATAACGGTGTTAGCAATGACAAGGCTAAAATCAGCGATAGCTTTCTTATTAGACATACATTCCACACGATGAAGCAGAAGAAGCTTAGAACAGGACTTTGCTATACAATGACTTCTTTGGGACTAATTGGTGTGGGCTTAGCCTTTGCCTTATCATCCACAATCGCGGATAACATCAAACAAGCATATCGCGAAATAGTGGATGAAAACTCAATCGTAGTTACTCTTAAAGATAAAAACAGTTCAATCCAAGGACAATATGCCGCTAACTTTTATGAAGTTAATGATATTAAAGAAACATACCCAGAATATGTCAGTGATATAGGCGCTACTTATTACTGCAATTTTGAAAAGTTCTTTGAAGATAGAAACGAATTAGCGTTCATCAAAGGCTATCGTAGAAGTGTGATACCAGGTTTCAGTGCTCGCCATATAAATGAATTTGAATGGTTAGAAGGTATTAATACCAAAATTTATCCAAAAGACATTCAGTTATTAAAAGATGATGAAATAATTCTGTCATTAGATTACGCCACCTTAAGAGACCTTTGCTTTGAATTACAAATCGATAGGAATATTAATTCATTAAGTAACTATTTATTAGGCAATACTTTGGATGTCTATTTTGATTTAGCAAATTATAGCTGGGATTATACCGATGAACAGCTATTAACCGTTAAAGGATTTACCTTAGAAAACAGTCTAAAAATCTATCATAGCAATCATCTATGGAACGAACATATGTTTGAAGAAATGATGAGATTTCCGACTAATGATGCTTTATCAATTAAGGATAATGAACCATGGGTGATGAAGAAAATATACTATCTAAAAGCAAAAGAAAATAGAGACAAGATGCTTAACCTATTTCTAGATAGTAAAGAAATGGATAAATATATTTTTGAAATCGCAGATGAAATGTTTTATCCATGGCTTTATTATGGAAAGAAAGTTGAAGAGCGTGACCGCATTCATGTCTTTACAAATACAGTAGCCCATATTCCTAACTGGCATGTCGATTACTTTATGAATAATGATAGCAATCTTGCTTCACCAATATTTGGAAATAGTTCAGGATTTCTTATCTATCCAGAATCACTGATGATGGGCTTTTCTAAAACGATGTATTTTTCAAAAGATGAGGAACAGATAACTGCAATAGTGGATAAGTTCACATCCAAGAATAAAGACGGCTTTTTCGAGGAAAGCCTCCCAGATGGTGTTTTAAGTGGTAATTACGCAAAAAGTCTGCAAAACGGGGTTAGATTTGAAGATATTGAAGAAAAAACCCTGCAAAAAGGCGTTAAACCAGAGAACTTAAACGAAATAGCCATTTCAAAGGCTTTCGCTAAGGAGTGTCATATAGAAGATATCAATGAAACGATCTATGTGACGACTGCTAGAAAGGAAGCTTTAACAAACAATGGAGGGGTAATCAGTGACTATGTAGTTGTGCCGCTCGTAGTCACTGGTCTTATAGATTCAAATAAGAATTGTATATATCATACGAAGAATTGGACTTCACTTTTTTACCAGTGCAAAATTGGTATAAGTGCTTATCAATTGCAAACAAGTTCAATCTCGTTTTCATTAAAAGATCCAAAGAAGATTGATGAGAGTTTAAGCCTATTTAAAAAGGGCTTTCCTGATTATAATGTAGTTAACCCTCTTTGCGATGTAAACGATAGTGTGGATACAGTGTGTTTTTATATCACAATTGTGCTCATCATCTTCTCCACAGTGGCTACTCTTATTTCCATCCTGTTACTCACAATTTGTAATTACCTCTACATTTTGGAAGGAAGGAAAGATATCGCCCTAGCTAGATGTATTGGTGTTAACAAAAAGGAGAGTCGAAAGTTTCTTTATTATCATTCATTAATCCAATGTTTTATTTCTTTTGCGGTCGCTAGTGTGGAACTATTCATGCTTTCGTTTCTAACCAATATGGAAATAGGCAATGCTTTATCGACCGGTTCTCACTTTTCTTTTAACCCAGTAGCCTTCCTACCAATGTTTGCTCTAGCGTTCACTATCGCTATTATTTCTAGTTTCTTTATGAGCAGGAGAATTAATAAAATTAATCCCATCGAAGCTCTTAAACAATAAAACAAATTTTATTTTGTTTTGTTAATTTAGCATTTATCCCTTATAATAGGTAGCGCACTAAAAGAGGAAAACACTATTATGGGATTAAAAGCAGGCATTGTTGGATTACCAAATGTTGGAAAGTCGACGCTCTTTAACGCGATTACCAATTCACACGTTGAAGCAGCGAACTATCCGTTTGCGACTATCAATCCAAATACAGGTGTTGTTAACGTTCCTGATGGAAGATTAGATTTTTTAACAAATATTTTTAAACCTGAAAGAAAAATTCCAGCAACCGTTGAATTCACTGATATTGCTGGTTTAGTCAAAGGTGCTTCTAATGGTGAAGGCTTAGGTAATAAGTTTTTAGCCAATATTCGTGAATGCGATGCCATTGTGGAAGTGGTTCGTTGTTTTGATAACGCTGATATTGTTCACGTTGAAGAATCCGTTGATCCAATTAGAGATATTGAGATTATCAATCTCGAACTCGTTATGGCGGATTTAGATACTGTTGATAAGCGTATTGAAAAGAGCGAAGCTAAAGCAAGAATCGCTAAAGATAAAGATGCCATTTATGAAATGGGCCTTCTTAAACCATTAAAAGAAGTTCTTGAACAAGGTTTACCTGCTAGAAAAGCAAAACTTACTGAAGATCAAATTGCATATTGCAAAGTTAACTATCACCTTTTAACGGATAAACCAATTATTTATGTCGCTAATGTGGGCGAAAATGATTTGATGGACTTAGATAACTGTAAGTACTATCAAGATGTTTTGAAATATGCATCTAGCGAAAACAATCAAGTCATTCCAGTTTCCGCTCAAATTGAAAGTGACTTATCTGAATTAAGCGAAGAAGAAAGAAAAGAATATTTAGCGGAACTTAATGTTAAAGAATCTGGCTTAGAAAAAGTCATTAAAGCCACATATAAATTGCTAAATTTATCAACATTCTTCACTGTTGGTGCGGATGAATGCCGTGCCTGGACATTTAAAAACAATATGTCAGCTCCTGAATGTGCTGGCGTTATCCATACCGATTTCCAAAAAGGCTTCATTTGTGCAGAAGTCTATCCATATGAAGCCATTCATGAACTCGGAAGTGAACACGCTGTTAAAGAAGCGGGAAAGATTAGAACAGAAGGTAAAGGTTACTATCCAAAAGATGGTGACATTATGTTCTTCCGTTTTAATGTGAAAAAGTAATATGAGAATTGGATTTGCCACTGATATTCATAGACTAGTTGAAGGTCGTAGACTCATGCTCTCTGGCGTATGTGTTCCTAGCCCCGTGGGCGAACAAGCACACAGCGATGGAGATGTGGTTTATCACGCTGTTAGCGAAGCTATCTTAGGCGCTCTTGCTCTTGGTGATTTAGGAAAACATTTCCCTGGTACACCAGAATTTAAAGATATTGATTCATCAATTATCGTTAAAAGAGTAGTGGCTATGATGGATGAAAAAGGCTATGAAATCAACAACGTTGATGTCTCAATTACATTAGAAAAACCAAAACTTGCACCATTTATTATGGAAATGCGAAACAACTTAGGTTTATTATTAAATACTTCCATAGAGAACGTTTCCGTCAAAGCGGGAACTAATGAAGGTATCGATGATATCGGTAAAGGCTTGGCTGTAAAAGCGGACGCCATTGTCATGCTTAGAAAGAAAGGAGAATAAAATGGACATTATTGAAAACATTAAACTCAAAATCCAAAAAGCTCTTTTAGATCTTGGTCAAGAAGTTGCTCTTAATGATATCGTCATTGAAAAGAGTAAAGATGAAGCTCATGGTGACTATGCCACTAATGTTGCGATGAAACTTTCTAGATTATTCGGTAAGGCTCCTCGTGACGTCGCTACGATGTTAATTGAAAAAATTAATAGAGACGGTATTGATAAAATCGAAATTGCGGGCCCTGGTTTCATTAACTTCTTTATGAAAAATGATTCACTTCAAGCCTTCGTAAATAAGATCATCACTGAAGGCGATAATTATGGTCGTTCACCAAGAAAGAATTTCAAGATTAACGTGGAATTCGTTTCCGCTAACCCAACTGGTATTCTTCACGTTGGTACCGCTAGAGGCGCAGCGATTGGTGATAGCATTTCTCGTATCTTAGATTTCGCTGGTTATGATGTGACTAAAGAATATTACATCAATGATGCCGGTAGTCAAATCACAAACCTCGCCTTATCTATCCAAGCTAGATATAAAGAATTATTCGGTATCCAAGCCGAAATCCCAGAAGATGGTTATGCTGGTCATGACATCGTTGAAATTGCTGAAACAATTAAAAACGAAATTGGTGACGAAGCACTCAAGATGGCTGATCCAATCCCATATTTCAAAGAAAAAGGTGTCAAAATCGAACTTGATAGAATTGTTAAAGACTTAGAATTATTTAGAGTTAAGCATGATGTCTTCTCTTCAGAGAAAGCCATTAGAGCGGACAACGCTATCGAAAAAGAATTAGACTTCTTAAGCAAATATACATATAGAAAAGATGATGCCTTATATTTAAAGACATCTGATTTTATCGATGATAAAGACCGTGTTATTCAAAAGAGTAATGGTGATTACACCTACTTCTTACCTGATATCTGCTACCACGTTAATAAATTATCACGTGGCTTTGACGCTCTTATTGACGTCTTAGGCGCGGACCATCACGGTTATATTAATAGAATGAAGTCCGCTTTAATGATGCATGGTTATCCACAAGATATTCTCCACGTTGAATTAATTCAAATGGTGAGATTCCTTAAAGACGGACAAGAATATAAAGCTAGTAAAAGAAGAGGAGACGCCATCACTTTAAGAGATGTCTGTGAAGAAGTTGGCGTTGATGCGATGCGTTATTTCTTCGCAATGCGTGCTCCTTCATCTCACTTAGACTTTGATATGGACTTAGCAAAAGAACAAAGTTCTAATAATCCAGTTTATTATGCTCAATATGCTCACGCTAGACTCTGTTCTATTCTAGAACAAGGTAAAGATATCGCTATTGATAATAGTGCTAAGTTATTAAGCCAACCTTCTGAAATGGCTTTATTAAAGCACCTTGCTGACTTTGCTAATTTAGTGAATGATGCGGCTAAAGATAAAGCCCCATACAAAGTGACAAATTACATCCATACCCTCGCGGAACTCGTTCACGCTTTCTATAACGAATGCCGTGTCATCGATCAAAACAATTTAGAACTCAGTGGTTCACGTCTTGCTTTAGTTAAAGTAAGTAAAATAGTGTTAAAGAATGCGCTTGCCCTTATCGGTGTCAGCGCTCCAATACATATGTAGGAGGACATTAGTATGTCAAAATCATTATTAGACCATGCTTACGATTACGTAAGCGCCCAAAGCCAACAAAGCAAGTTCCAAGATATTTGGGCTTACTGTGTTAAAGAAGCTGGCTTAAGCGAAGAAGAAGCAGCAGCAAAGGTCTCTCGCTTCTACACAAACTTAATGCTTGATGGCCGTTTCGTCACTTTAGGCGAAAACGAATGGGACCTTAGAATTCGTCACAAATTCGAGAAAGTCCACATCGACATGAGTGAAGTTTATTCCGATGTCGAAACTTCCTATGATGATAGCGAAGAAGAGGAAGAAGAAGCCGAATACAATAAGGCCTTCGAAGACGAAGAAGAACAAAAGGAAGAAGACTTCAATTCTGACGAAGAACAAGAAGAGTCCGAAGAAGAAAAAGAGGATAACGAATTCTAATGTTTGAAGCGATCATCTCCAAGATTGAGCAATATGATTCGATAGTGATTTTCGGTCATCTTAATCCCGATGGTGATTGTTATGGAAGCCAAATTGCTCTAAGAAACATTCTCAGAACGAGATATCCGGAAAAACAAGTCTACTGCGTTGGCAGTGGGTTAAAAAAGTTTTTTGATATTCTCGGTAAAATGGATGTTGTTTCTGATGAAATAATTGTCCAATCTTTAGCTATAGTTCTTGATAGCAATGACATCAATCGTTTGGAAGATCAAAGAGCGTGGAAAGCACGTGATTTTGCCAAAATCGATCATCACATTGACACTCATACTTTCCATGAAGGTCCAGAAGTCATTGATGATAATGCAACATCAACTTGTGAATTGATTTATCGTTTCGCTAAAGAAAATAATTTTGAAATCGATTTAATCGCCGGTAGCGCTCTATACCTCGGTATAATGACTGATACCGCGAGATTCCAATTTGCTAATAACTTTGTCAGGATGTTTGAAATCGCCCGTGATTTATGTGACCTTGGTGTTGATCCAATCTTATTAAATAAGACAAACAACTTAGTTCCTGAAATATCAATAACAATTAAATCATTCATTTATAGCCACGTCACAAAAGATGAACGTGGTATCATCTACGCTGTCGCCACTAAAAAAGAAAGAGAAGAACTCGGAGTTACATCTGCTCAAATCTGTGGTAATACTTCATTATTAAGTTACGTCACAGGTTTCCCAGTTTGGTTTGTAGCTTCTGAAACTGATAATGGTGGCATGCAAGTAGAAATGCGTAGCAGCACCTTTGACATTCAAAAAATAGCCATGCACTTTGGTGGTGGTGGTCATGCATTCGCCGCAGGCTTTACTTATAAGAAGTTTGGCCCAGAAGTTATTAATGAACTTTTAGACTTATTTGCCGAAGTGGTGAAGAAAGGAAATGAATAGAATGTGGGAAGAACAACTCGAAGCCGCGATTGAAGCGGGTGTTAAAGCCATTAAAGGTATATTAGAGATATATAACACTGACTTTTCTGTGGAAATCAAAGATGATAATTCTCCAGTTACTCTCGCTGATAAAAACGCCGATAAAGTAATTAGAGAATATCTTCATAAAAAATATCCAACATATGCTTTCTTAACTGAAGAAAGTACCGATGATTTATCCAGATTAGATAACGATTTCGTTTGGATTGTTGATCCAGTCGATGGCACAAAAGACTTTGTCGCTAAAGATGGTGGCTTCACCACAAACATCGCTCTTGCTTATAAACATGAAGCAGTGGTGGGTGTCGTAGTTGTTCCATTAACTGGTGAAGTCTACTTCGCCGCCAAAGGTTTGGGTGCTTTCTATCGTAAGGATGGACTGACCAAACGCATACACGTCAACGATAAAATTGACAATTTAACAGTTTATAAGAGTGTCTTCCATTCCAAACCAGAAGAAGATGCTGTAATCGCTAAATATCCAAATAAAATTACCAAAATTGAAAAGTGGGGTTCCGCTTTAAAGGCTTGTAGAATCGCTCAAGGTTATGGCGAACTTACTTATCGTTTAAGTGATGGCACCAAAGAGTGGGATACCGCTGCTAGCCAAGTCATCGTTGAACAAGCTGGTGGTGTATTTTTAACCCCAAACAAAGAGCGCATTATGTATAACCGCACGGACGTACATAATCGTGAAGGTTATTTAATTTGTAATAGAATTGAAAATTTCTTGCTATAATATATTAAGATTTACTAAACACGAACCGTGTTAGATAAAATACATAATTTTTTCGGAGGAAATTTTTAATGAAAAAAAGATTAGTCGCTTTAATGACAATTTTTGCTGCATTATCTTTAGCCGCTTGTAATGGTGGTAATAATGCAAATCAATCAACTGCTAAACCAGCCTCAACATCACAAAGACCATCAACCTCAAGAGAAAAATGGGGTGATTGGAAAGTCGTCACTCCAGCCACATGTGCTGCTGAAGGTAAAGAAGAACGTGTCAGTGACGCTGGTAACAAAGAAGAAAGAGCTATTCCAAAACTCAAACAACACACATGGACCGCAACAGAAGTTGCAGCGTCAGGTGAAGGTGTTGCTTATGAAAACATCGAATGTTCAGTTTGCCACGCTAAAGGTTTAAGAGTTGCTACAGCGTTAGCAACCATAGAAGGCACTGATAAAGGTGGTGCTCCAGCAGGCTGTATCAAACTTTCAACTAAAGGCGAATACATGGAAGTTAAAATTAACATTCCAGAAGCCAAGACCGGTAAAGTTTATTTAACAGGTGCAATGGACTACTGGCACGATGGCAGTAATGATAACCAAAATAAATCATTCTCTAGCGTTAAAGATAGTGCTAATACATGCAACTTCAAACTCGAAGTTAATGGTGCGGAAGTTGATCCAAGTGCAAATCTTACAACGACATTTGGTAGTATTTTACCAGAAGCAGCAGGCGAAACAGTTGGCTCAGTCACATATTCACAAATCGGCGATTGCGAAGTCGGTGCTGTCGCATTAGTCGCTGGTGCTAATACATTCAAGTTCACCAGGGTTGACAGCTATAACTTAGCTGTTAAATACTTCACAGTGGTCTTCGCCGCTTAATCAAAAATTAAACTAAAAATGAGAATCACTAACCCTTGGTGGTTCTCTTTTTTTCTTGGTAAAAAAGTTGAATAAAAAATCAATTTATTTACGGGTATTTAAGAAAGTTTATAAGAGTGTTGCATATGTCTTGCTATACAATAAAAAATCACTTTATAATACGACTGACAAGATACATATTTCTTGAACAAACTAATGGGTGTATTTCTAATGCTCCACAAAGAAAGAAAGGAATTTTTCTATGAAATTCAAAAAACTTCTCGGTTTAGTGGCCATCATGGGCTCTTTAGCCATCTCCGCTTGTGGCGGTGGTAATGGCGGTTCAACTGCTAAACCAGTTTCTGGCAGTAAAACACAATCTACTAGCAAGAAACCTTCGACCTCCACATCAATTGCTCCAAGAAAGACAGTTAGTATTGGTGAAATCTCATTAGCGAATGAAGACGGTAAAGTCTACGTTAAAGTTACTGGTACAGTTAGTAACTATGAAGCTAGTGAATTCAAATGGGCATGGGGCTTAAGAACGAACGGTGAAAGTGGTACATTCATCGATGGTAAAGAAACACCAGCCGCGGAAGATTACAAAGCCGCTGAATTTGATGCAACAAGCAAAGCATTCACAGTCAAGTACAATTTAACTGATATTGAATTAACTTCTGGTGCTTTCTATCAAGTCTATGGTGGTACACCAGAATCATACGCTAACATCCCATTCACAAACACCGCAACAGGAGCAAGAGACGCGACACGTAATTACTATTTAAGAACAGACCAAGACAATTCCATCGTCTTTGACTCAATTCAACCAATTAACTTCTCAAAGGCCGCTGTTGTTAATTTAGCAGATACTGATTTACCAGAAGGCGTTACTGAAGTTGGTCCATATCTCAAGTTTGGTGGCGTTAACGAAGCTAACTTAACATTAGAAACAATTGCTGAATGGCACGAAGCTGGCAAGATCGCTGGTAACTTCCAACGTGTTATTGGTGGTCAATATCAATTACATAACCACGTTGATGTTGAACGTTTCTGGAAAATTGAAGGCGAAGATGTCTACTTCTATTGCTCAATCGGTTTCATCGCTACAGGTGAAGGTTGGCAAACACACTTTGACTGCGTTAGCGGTAATTCTGGTGCCAACTTACAATTCGAAACAACCACATTCTGGGGTGATGAAGAACACACATTCGTGATTGGTGAAGACACATACAAAGTTTACGCTGATAAGAATGGTCACGGCGGTTCCGAAGCTGGCTTCTGGGGCTGCTTAGGTGTCACACGTAACGTTGATGCTGAATGATTAACAAAGCATAACTAATTGGGGAATCGGTTTCGGTTCCCTTTTTCTTTTTAAACTTAAATGAACTATAAACTAACCCAAAAGTCATAATGACTATACAAGAATAGTCACTTTTATTATTCATTAAAAAGTAATAGAATGTTTCCCAGAGGTATTAGATATTATGAACAAAAAGTATGTTTTAGGTTCGCTTCTTATCCTTGCTTTAACCATGACTGGTTGCCAAAACGGTAACAATAATAATCCAAGTAGTGGTGGCGCAAATAGTGATAGTAGCATTATCCAACCTAGTAAAGACCCAGGTGAAATCACCGGTGGCACATTTAATTTCAACGAAGATGAGCTCAACACCGCTCAAGAAATTCACACTGCTAATCAACTCAAGTATTTAAATCTTTCCAAAGATTACTACGATATGACAAAGAGTGACTTAGATGCTTGTGATGCGATGGGTAACAAGAACGTTTCCACTCCAGAAAAGACAACGCTTAACTGGGAATTCACTGCTCCAGATGGCTATGAAGTCAAGAACTACACATTAGTCTTTTCTCAAAGCATGGACTTAAGTGATCCATATACTGTTGTAGGAACTAAAGAACCAACAATTAGCTTCTATAACTCCTTCTTAGGTACAAACTATTTCAAGATTGTCGCTAACTTCACAACAGGTGATAAACAATCAAGTGATGTTAAAACCTTCAAAGTGACTGAACAAGCCCCAAGAAACTTATACGTTGGTAATATGCCAAACTTCCGTGATATGGGTGGTAGAACTACATATGCTGGTGGCAAAGTTAAACAAGGCTTAATCTATCGTGGTGCCGGCAATAAATTTGACTATAATAGTACACCAAATGCTGATGCACAAGATGTCATGTTGAATCAATTAAGACTCAAAACAGAAATCAACGTTTCTAATAACACAGGCAATAACATTAGTTTAAGTGGTAACAAAGTCGTAGATGCATTCATGGCCTATGGTGCAGTTCCATATTCTAACTTAGCTAGAAACTCCGTGAGAATCAGACAAGTTATGGACGTCTTAGCGGATGAAAGTAACTACCCTGTCTTCTATCACTGCCGTATTGGTACAGATAGAACTGGTATTACTGGTTTCATGATTAATGGCTTACTTGGTGTTCCATTCAATGAAGCAGTCCAAGATTATGGTTTCTCAAACTTTGCTCCAATTGATAACCAAAGATACCCACACAAATCAAACGACACAAATGGTGATGATATCGCTAAATATCTCGATGAATTATTAGCTTTACCAGGCACAACATTCCAAGAACAAGTTTACCTTGCACTTCGTATGATGGGTGTCTCCGCTGAAAAGTTAGATAAGATTATCGATTTCATGACAGAAGGCGCTAAAGCAGAAATTCCAGCTTCCTTCAAAGTTGGTGAAGGTGATTTATTAACTTCTGATGTTGCTAAATCCACAAGCTCAGATTTCAAAGCACCGGGTACATACTATGCTATGGCTAGTGGTAAAAAAGTTAGCTTCAAAGCAACCACAACTGCTGGCAAGAAAGACGTTATCGTTTACATGGGCTACACAGGTTCTGTTAGCCAAAGCACATCTACAAAATTATCAGCTTCCATTACCTTGAAGATTGATGGTGTTGAACAAACAATTACCAACTCCAAGAACTTATGGACTGCTGGCTTCGGTGCAACTCAACAAGATAATAGAATCGGTTACATGTTCAATGTTTTAGGCAATTATGATTTCACTGCTGCTGAACACACAGTGGAAATCAGCTCTAAGAGTGGTACGTTCAACGTTGGTTCTATTACCATCGCTGATCACGCTGCTTAATAGTAAATAACTATTTATTATTAGACTCTCGCAAGAGGGTCTTTTATTTATATGTTGAATAATCGTTTTTCATATATGAAAATATAAATAGCAATGAAGTTACATCTATGCAAAAAAGAAAAATATTTCTAAGTTTTGCTTTCTTATCAACTTTGATTCTTTCTTCGTGTACTGTTGTGACAAATAGCAGTCAAGAAAGTAAACAACCAAGCAGTCCAATAGAAAGCACTTCAATACCTGCTTCAAGTGATTCTGAGTCAAGCGCACCAGCATCTAGTGAATCAAGTAAATCCTCAAGCTCTAGCTCAAGTAAGAACAGTAGTTCTAGCTCTAGCAGTAGCAAACCTTCTTCTAGCAGTTCTTCTAGCAGCAAACCATCATCAAGTAGTTCATCTACTAGTCAACCTCCTGTTAGTGAAGGCAATTTCTCTAACATCACAGAGTTTAACGCTCCAGTAGAGATTCATACCGCTGATCAAAAGGCTTATTTATCATATTCTGGTAATTATGATCAAATGCCTGAGAATCAATATCCAGATGGCTCCCAGCATCGTTCAGATTCATTACCAGTTAATCTTTCCTGGAACTATAGCGCTCCTAGTGGCAAAACAGTTTCAAACTATAGCTTTATAAGTGGTCAAAAAGAAGACTTAAGTGATGGATATGAAATAACTACCACAAGTAAGTCAGTAGCATATTACAATCCATATTTAGGTAGAAACTACTACAAGTTAGTGGCTAACTTCTCTGATGGTCAAAAAGAATCCACAGCAGTTAGATTCTTTGATGTTGATACTACTTATCCAAGAAATCTTACTATTGGCGGCATGACTAACTGCCGTGATATGGGTGGCAGAGTTCTTGAAGATGGTGGCAAGATGAAACAAGGCCTTGTCTATAGAACAAGTGGTTATAAATATGACTACAGTACAACTATTACTGAAGACGGTAAAAAAGAAATGCTTCAACACTTAAAAGTTAAGACTGAAGTTAATGTTGCTGATGGCACAAGCTATAACCTTAAGTTAAGTGGCACAACTGTTAAGGATTTCAAGATGGACTATAGTGGTGGTTCTCATCATTTCTCAAGAAACGCTGAATCAGTTAAGAACTTCTTTAACTTATTAGGTGATTCAAATAACTATCCCGTTTATTTCCACTGTCGTATCGGTACTGATAGAACAGGCTTATGCGCAATCTTATTATCAGGTTTATTAGGTGTCTCCCTAAATGAAATATATCAAGATTACTTATTCTCTAACTTTGGTAAGATTGGTGAAAAGAGATATATCGGCGCAAAGGCTGGCGCGGATAACATTCAAAACTATATTTCCGATATTCAAAACATGTCTGGTAAAACATTCAAAAATAAAGTCTATAACATGTTACTATCAATCGGTGTTTCTAAGGCTACATTAGACACCGTCATCGCTAATTTGACAGAAGGACAAACTGCAAAAGATAATGATGCAGGTCAAATAATTGCCCCTGCTAACTTATTAACAGCGTCAGGCACAAGCCTTAAAACTGACACTTCTGATAGAGATAATCCAGATAACTATTTCACCTTAAATAGTTCATCTCAATCAGTTAGTTATTCATTTAGTGCCTCTAAAGCATATAAGGGTCAAGTTGTTGCCTATTTAGGTAATGGTGATTCATCTACTTCTAAAAAGATCGCAGATGCAATTGGTTGTTCTTTAGATAACACATCCATTAGCATGAAAGATCAAACATATTCTGATGCAAGAATGGGTAAATGCAGTTCAAGACTTAACTATTATCCAGTTATCTTAGGTGAAGTTGATATCGCAGCAGGTAATCACACAATTAAGATTACAGGTACATCAAATTCCATGAATATTGGTGGTCTTTATATCTTTGATGCTTCTACCGCTTCTGGTGGTGGTTCTCAAGGTGGCGGTGAAGGTGAGGAACACACAACACATAACTATGTTGCACAAACCCCAGTCACGAACAAAGCTGGTAAACAAGTCACTACCTATTTATGTGATTGTGGTAAGAAATATATCGCTATTAAGTTTACTGATTACTCATCCATTGATGGCGAAATCGGTAGTGATGGTAAGATTGGTGGCACTAATAAAGTCAAAACAACATTTAAGTGGGACATTCCTGCAAAAGCGGGCGAAGTCAAGCTTCAGTTCAACATGAAGATGTCTAATGGCGCTGATAGCCATAAAACTCACGTATATGATAGTTCGTTATATTCCGTGAAAATCAATGGTGTGACACAAACAATGCTTCTCACAAATGGCCAAACATATAGCCAATTAGGTTTAACAACATCCGGCCAATATTTCGACATTGCAAATTACAGTGTTGAAAACGATACTAACTTAGAAATTGAATTTGTTCATAATAATTCAGATTATCGTCTTTTATTCACTGAACAAGTGAGATTAGTGTATTAAAAACATCATTCAAAATAAGGCGACTCAAAGAGTCGTCTTTTTTGTTTCACTAATAAAAAGGACAACAAATCGCTTAACTATTAAAAATAATAGGACTATAATGAAAGCGCAAAGATAACGTTAAAGTTGAATATTAATGCATTTTTCGCTATCCACACATATTTGTCGATTTAATTTAAGAAAGGAATTTTTAAAATGAAAAAGACAAAAATTTTCGTACCTCTATTGGCCGCAGGCTTAGTTTTAGGCATGGGTTTAGCAGCCTGTAACAACACGCCAGCCAATTCAGGTGGGGACCAATCACAAACTCCTTCTTCATCGGCTCAACAAAAGATTACAGTAACCGCTGCTGAAGGAAAGAAGACTCTTATTATTGGAGAGACAGTGCAATTAAGCGCTGACGTCGAAGGCGTCACATGGGAAAGTGGCGACGCAAAAGTTGCAACAGTTGATGCAACAGGTAAAGTTACCGCAGTTGCTCCAGGTGAAGTGAGCATTAAAGCCATTAAAGAAGGCTATAAGAATGGCTCAATCGGCCTTACAGTTACAAGACCAGCAGCCTCTGCAGAATTTGACTTAACAATTGCCGCAGAACACTTCTCAGCTGATGGCTGGTGGGAATTAGGCGGTGGCGGTTTCTCTATGCAAACAATCGCTGGCTGGAACCCAATTGCTCAAACAATGAGTTGGGGCCAACAAACTGAAGAACCAGCAGAAACATTTATCGGTGGCTTCGGTATTGGCGATAAAGAAACAGTAAAATTCACATCAAGCAAAGCTGTTAAGGGCGAATTAGTCTTAAACATCGGTAATAGTAATGAAGTTACCTTAAAAGATGTTATGGGCATTAAACTTAATGGCCAAGCAGTCAATATTGATTCTGTTGTTCTTGAAGACCATCCAGGTCAATATGGTAGTTCATTAGAATTTGGTGAACTCTCATTAGGTCAATTAGATTTAGCCGCTGAAAACACATTAGAATTTGAATTCTTAGCGGATACAAATATCTTCTTAGACGAAGTCGCAGTTTATGCTGGTGATGCCACTGTTGCACTTACTGCACCAACCGTTAAAGAACAAATCACTGTTACAAGTGAAAAATTAGAAGTCATTGAAGGACAAACAGTTGCTATTGAAACTGCTGTTCAAGGTGTCTCCTATGTCTCACTCGATGAAACAATTGCTACAGTTGATGATAAAGGTGTTGTTACTGGCGTTAAAACTGGCATTGTGAAAATCACAGTTAAGAAAGACGGTATGTATTCTGTTAGAGTAGAAGTTACCGTTAAACCTGCTCCAGTCGCTGGTCAAATCTTAGTCGAAGCTGAATCCGCTGAAGAATTACAAGTCGAAGAACTTCCACAAGGCATCATGGTTCAAAAAGATGGCGGTCAATGGGGTGGTAGTACAGTCCATAGTGGCAGTGCTTATGTCATGATCTTCAGCCAAGAAAGTGAAATCGTTTTTACATATAAGTTCCAAGCTCAAACTGCTGGCACAATGGTATTATCCGTTGTTGGTAGCGCTCCATCTAGTTTTGGTGGCGAAGCTGCGCCTTATGTCTTGAAAGACTCCATGGCTGTTAAACTAAATGACACTGACGTTGCAATGCCTGAAACAGGCGAATTCCCAGCCCCAGAAGGTTGGAGTTCCACAATGACGGAAGTCACAATTGGCGATGTTTCTGTTAATGCTGGTGAAAATACACTCGTTGTTACATTAACCGGAACATATCCAAGCTTAGACGTTTTCAAACTTTCAGTTAAATAAGTCGCAATGATTTACAAAGAAGGATTTGGGTTCGCCCAGATCCTTTTTTATTGCTTTTTATTTTCATAAACAAGAAAGATATGACAAAATAAAAATAACGAGGAGACTTATATGAAAGAATTTGTTTTACACAATGGTGTTAAGGCACCTGCTTTAGCCTATGGTACATGGTTAATTAAAAATGAGAATGCCGCTAACTGCGTTAAGATGGCTTTAGAGGCTGGTTATCGTCATATTGATACTGCGCAAGCCTATGGCAACGAAGAAGGCGTTGGACAAGGCATTAGAGAGTCTGGTCTTAAAAGAGAAGAAGTCTTTATTACCTCCAAAGTCAAAGCGGAATTAAAGTCCTATAAAAAAGCCAAAGCATCAATCGATGAATCACTTAAGAAATTAGACGTTGATTATATTGATTTAATGCTCATTCACTGTCCACAACCTTGGGCCTTATTTAGAGGACCATTTAGATATTTCAAACAAAACATTCAAGTGTGGAAAGCCATGGAAGAAGCCTATAAAGAAGGTAAACTTAGGGCGATAGGTGTATCAAACTTTTTAGTGGATGACCTTGAAAATATCATCAATAACTGTGAGATTAAACCAATGGCCAACCAAATTCTTTTACATATTGGTGAAACTCCTGTTGATGTTATCAAGTTCTGTCAAGAAAACGATATCGTCGTGGAAGCATATTCCCCAATCGCTCATGGTCGAGCATTAGATGATAAAAAGATTCAAGCAATGGCCAAGAAGTATGGTGTTTCAGTGCCACAGCTATGCATTAAATACACCTTACAATTAGATACAATTTCTATTCCAAAAGCATCTAGCAAAGAACATATTGAAGATAATATGAAACTAGATTTTCAAATCAGTGAAGAAGATATGATTGAACTCATGAAACTCAATCGTATTGATTATGGGGCAGATGCTTTCTGGCCAGTATTTAATAAAAAGAAACAAGGTTAGAAAAACAACTTAATTCAAAAGTATTTGAATAGTTGTTATACAAGCGTAAAATATCCCCGAGGACTTTTTTATGGAAGAAATTAATAACTTTATCAAAACAATCATGGAAAAAGACTTGGAAGAAGGACGTGTTAAAACAATCGTTACACGCTTCCCTCCAGAACCAAACGCCTACTTACACATTGGTCACGCTAGAGCGGTAATCAATGACTTTGAACTTGCAAAAGCATTCGGTGGTTACACAAATTTAAGATTTGATGATACTAACCCAGTCAATGAAGGCGCTGAATATGTCCAAGCTATTATTAACGATATTAAATGGTTAGGCTATGAACCTAAGAACATTTTCTTTGGTAGTGATTATTTTGAAGAAACATACAATAGAGCGATTCTTCTTATTAAAAAAGGCTTAGCGTATGTCGATGATCTTAGCGCTGATGAGATAACTGCATACCGTGGTACATTAACTGAACCTGGTAAAGATTCTCCATGTAGAAATAGATCAGTTGAAGAAAACTTAAAATTATTTCAAGAAATGCGCGATGGTAAATATGGTAATGGTGAGAAGACCTTAAGAGCGAAAATCGATATGGCTTCCCCAAATATTAATATGCGTGACCCAGTCATGTACCGTATTTTACACGTCCCACATCATAGACAAGGCAATAAGTGGTGCATCTACCCAATGTACGACTTTGCGCATCCATTACAAGACGCAATTGAAGGTGTTACCCATTCCTTATGTTCATTAGAATTCGATAACCATCGTCCTTTATATGATTGGTTTGTTGAAAAATGTGAAATGCCACATGTCCCACATCAATATGAATGGGGCAGACTAAATATTACTAATACAGTGATGTCAAAAAGATATCTCCGTCAATTAGTCGATGGTGGTTACGTTGATGGTTATGATGATCCACGTATGCCAACACTAGTCGGTTTAAAGAGAAAAGGTTTAACACCAGAAGCAATTAGAAACTTCATTCTTTATACTGGCTTATCAAGAATCAACAGCACCACAAATGCGGAAACTCTTGATAACTTCCTTAGAGAAGAATTAAAACTTAAAGCTACTCGTCCAATGGCGGTCTTAAATCCATTAAAAGTGGTGATAGATAACTACCCAGAGGGACAAATCGAATATTGCGATGCTTCTAACAATATGGAAAATGAAGAATTAGGTCATCGTCAAATCGCTTTCGGTAAATACTTATATATCGAAAGAGAAGACTTCATTGAAGAAAAACCAAACCGTAAATGGAAGAGATTATCTGTCGGTGATGAAGTCCGTTTAATGCACGCTTATTTCATTAGATGTAATAGTGTAGTGAAAGATGAAAATGGCAACATCGTTGAAATCCACTGCACATACGATCCAGAAACCAAATCTGGCAGCGGTTTTGATGCTCGTAAACCAAATGGTACAATCCATTATGTTGAAGCCACTACAGCCTTACCAGCCACATTTAATCTTTATGAACCATTAGTGTTTGATGAAACCGAAGAAACAAAAGGTCAATCATTCATTGAAAGATTAAATCCAAATTCATTAATTAAATTAGAAGGCTTCGTGGAAGCATCATTAAAAGACACACAACCTTTAGACCATTTCCAATTCATTAGAACTGGTTATTATTGCACTGATAAATTATCCACAAAAGAACACTTAATTTTTAATAGGACTTGTCCATTAAAGTCTTCTTTCTAACTAGATTTTTTACTCAAAAACTTACAAAAAATTTGAAAAAATGACATAATATTAATGTATATGTCAGATTTTAATGTGAACAACGAAGTGATCCATTGCCGTGAAGGTCTCTCAACGATTATTGGGAGTAAGGAAATGAACGGTAAAGAATATTTTCTTGTGCAAGTAAATCGTATCAGTGGTGAAACCTTCTATGTTCCAGTAGATTCCGCTAATAGTATTATTCGTCACATCATGACAGTTGAAGAAGCTGATGAACTTCTTAAATTAGTTAAAAAGATTGGTAAAGACTTCAATACAAATACCAAGCAAAGAAGAGATGCTTATAAGAAGAGATTATCTTCTGGCGATGTTAAAGATATTGCTTATTTATATCGTCAATTATTCTTCTATAACAAATTAGGCGAGAACAATGATGAGATTAAATTAGGCCCTGTTGATTTGGATATGCTTAACTACGCTAAAAACATGTTATTGGATGAATTAGCGATTACATACAAGCAACCAAGAGAGTCAGTTGAGAAGTTTATTGAGGAAAGAATCGCCTCTTTATAAGTTAACCCACTTTAATAGTTGATTATATAGTTCATTTACAGAAGAAAGAGTTGTGTCGTTAGGACACATTTTTTCTAGCTCTTCCTTAGTGCGATAGCCATAGTTCACTAGTAAATATGGTAAGCCAACATTAGTAGCACTTTCCTTATCAATATTAGTGTCACCAATATAGAGGCAGTTATCTCTATCTATATTATTTTCCTTAATTATTTTATTAATAAGATATGGGTCAGGTTTCTTAGGATGATCTAGATATGAACCTTGGATGATATCAAACAAACCAGGATACTCCTTATTAATGATTTTATTAGTTAAATCGTTGTCCTTATTAGAGACTACCGCTAGGGTAACCTTGCCCTTGAGTTTAGTAAGCATTTCCTTAATACCTTCATATGGTTTAGTGTAGTCTGCATAATGTTCTAAATAATATGATTTAAAAGTATTAAATACCTTATTTCTTTCTTCATCAGATAGGCAAGACGGTGTGCATCTTTGAATTAAAACAGTAGTACCATTTCCGATGGCTTTTCTCACGAATTCTATGTCCTTTTCAGGCAGATTATAAAAATTTAACGCGTGATTTACAGCGTTTTTCAAATCTTGAAGCGTATCTAGGATAGTGCCATCTAAGTCAAAAATTAGCGTTTTCATTATTTTAAGTTTTTAACAACGTTGATAACGTCCTCATTGAAGACTAAATCACACATATTGTCATATGATGTAGATTCTTTATTAATAACCACTAAATAGCGGCCTTTGAAGTAACGGATAAAGCCTGCTGCTGGATAAACTTTTAAAGAAGTTCCAATCACAATCATGACATCGCAAGTCATAATTGCATTAATAGATCTTGAGATGATATCTTCATCTAAGGATTCTTCATACAAAACAACATTTGGTTTAACAATCCCACCGCATTTATCACAGTGAGGAACACCCTTAGAATTCATTACATAATCAAGACCAAATAATCTTCCACATCTTGTGCAGAAGTTTTGATGAATAGTGCCATGTAATTCATAAACAATCTTAGAACCAGCTTTTTGATGAAGGCCATCAATATTCTGAGTTACAATGATGACGTTTTTACCCTTCTTTTCTAAATCAGCGAAGTATTTATGAGCGGCATTTGGTTGGGCTTTTGGATAGCACATTTTGTCCTTATAAAACTCATAGAATTCTTCAGTGTAGTTTTCAAAGAATGTGTGAGAAATGATTTCTTCTGGAGAAGCTTGGTATTTGGTTTTTTGATTGTAAATGCCGTTAGCGCTTCTAAAATCAGGAATACCACTTGGAACGGATATTCCAGCACCTGTGAAGACAACGATTTGACGTGCCTCATTAATTATCTTTTGCAATGTTTCGTATTTGTTTTCCATGCATTTATGATAGCAACTTTGATCGAATTTGTGTATTTCAATCATTAAATAAGCGCATACGAAAAGAAATATATTCAATTTCCTGTCTAACGTGTATAATACACGTGGGACAGTGAAGGACCTTTATTTAATAGCTATATGGGAAAATTAAGATTTACTCTCACATATTTACTATTTTGGTTTATCATCGTGTTCTCTTGCTTACTAGCTGAAAACTTTGCGTTATTCAGTTCTGATCATATGGGAGGCATGAGTATCGATTCTTTAACTATGCTTTCAATGTTCGTAATTTTCTTACTTATTGTTTATTACGTAAGAGAGCGAAATAGAAACAAGATCACTATCGATAAAGTCTTGCTTCCAATCATTGTTATATTTGGTTTAGTTTCCATTGCTACTATTTGGTGGCAAGGTGACCGTTCATTCTTAACACAAAGCAATGATGTAGTTACTGTTTCTTTCAGCGTTCAAGAAAAGACTTCATATACATTACAAATCATCGCTTGGTGTGCGGTTTTATATGGAATTTTATTCGTCTTTAACCGTTATTCGATTTCTAGGAAATGGTTAAAGTGGCTTACATTCGCATATGTTGTAGGCGTGTTTGCTTGTACGCTTGTGGATATCGTGATGGAGTTTAAAGACATTACCGCAATTTTCACTAATGCATATACCGGTAGTGGTTTATCTTTCATTATTTATAATTCAAATGTCTGGGCAAATATCATCCTTGTCGCAGTATTTAGCTGCATCATTTTATCCATTAAGAAATTCAATCCATTCTATTATGCTTTGATGGTTCACTTCTTTGTGATGATTGTTTTTGCCTCATGTACAACAGCCGTTTATATCAGTGCGATAGCGATTATTGCTTATACCTTATATGAAATCTTCTCCAAGTTTGTAGATCGTAAGAGATACGCTGCAAGATTATTATTTGTTTATTTCAGTGTTCTTTTATTCTTGTTTGGTTTCTTCACAATGATGATTAATCTTAACGTGCCAATTTTCGTTAACCTTTGGTCATTTGTGAACACACATATCTTCAAGAAAGACTACAGTACCTTAACATCAAGAACAGGCATATGGGCATCAGTATTCCATCTGCTTTGCGAAAGACCAATCGACTTAATATTCGGTTTAGGATACAAAACAGGTAATGCAATATTCACACGATATTTCGCTTTACAAAGTGGTGGTTTTGAAGCTAGAAGCGCTCATAATGGCATCGTTGAAATCACTTTAAGACATGGTTTATTTGGCTTATTGCTTTACGTTTCTTTATTATCAACTTTCATCGTTGGAATAGTGAAATTGTTGAAGAATAAGAGGTACCGTGTCGCTTATATTTATGGAATTTGCTTCCTTGGCATCTTAGCGCATAGTGTTACAGAATCCACGATGTTCTTTGTACCAAATATTGAAGCAACATATTTAACAATGATTTTCTTCTTACCAGTGGTAAACGTTAGCAAAGAGAAGTATTTCATAGAGCTCAATAAAGACTTACAAAAGCAAAACACTCCATTAGTTAAGCCACATAGAGGAGATGTTTTATATTTTGTTGGAACATTCTTATTGTCTATTATCGTGGCCTTTGCAACTTCATTCTCTGTCCGTCCAATTTATTCTCATCCAAGACTTCTAACAATTTATATCGTGGTGGCTTCTGTCGCTGCGATTGCTTTAATTGGTGTCTTCATTACTCTCATCTTGATGAGTAAGAAACGTGGAAATAATAGGCTCTTATTCTTAGGAAAAGAATTCATCATTCCGTTTGTGTCTTCCATCATCGTGGGCGTTATTACAAGTCTATTGCTGCAACTAAAGTTCAGCTTTGATACATTCTCTATCTTGCTATTTACAATTTTCGTTATATTCTTCTATATGATAGTGTTCTCTATTTTATACAAAAGAGAGAATAACCATTTATATGCATTTTTTGATGTAGGATTCACAAAGGTGCTACAAACAATTTCTCGTGAGGGTACAAATGAATAAGACTGATACTGGCATTAAAATCATTACTAGTAATAAGAAGGCGCATTTTAATTACTTCTTAAGTGAGTTCACAGAATGTGGTCTTGTTTTAGTGGGCACTGAAATCAAATCATTACGTACACATGGTTGCTCATTAAACGATGCCTATATCGTTATTAGAAGTGGTGAAATGGAAGTTCTTAATATGCATATTAATCCATATGATAAGGGCAACATTTTCAATCATGACCCATTAAGAACTCGTAAGTTATTACTTCATAAGAAAGAAATTAAATGGTTCGAAGAAAAAGTTAAACGTGATGGCTATACAATCGTACCTACACGCGTTTATCTAAAAAGAGGCAAGGCCAAAATGGAAATCGCTTTAGCGAAAGGTAAGAAACTCTACGATAAACGTGAAACTATTAAACAAAGAGATATCAAACGCAGCATTAAAAACGGAGAAGATTAATATGAGCAAGATAGATTTAAAAACATATTTTGATAACGTTGGTCATGGTGATTACCAAAGAGAAAACTTCGACTCATTTCTAAAGAAAGTCGGTTTTTCTTATAATGTTCCTTCTATTCATATCGCTGGTAGTAATGGTAAAGGCAGCACCGCAAATTATCTTGCTAATATTTATCGCGCTCAAGGATATAAAGTCGGTTTATTTACTTCTCCATATTTAGAAGTCGTTAATGAAATGATTAACATTAACGGTCAAAACATCACCGATAATGAGATGGTTTCTATCTTAGAAGAATTCGCTAAAACAATTGATAAATTTTCATTATCACCATTCGAAATTCAAACATTTATTGCCCTAACATATTTTGCTAGAAACAAATGTGATTTAGCGATTATTGAATGTGGTATGGGTGGAGAAATCGACGCCACAAATATCTTTACTCCAATCGCTTCAGTTATCACTTCTATTAGCCTAGAACACACTGCGTTTTTAGGCCGTTCAATTTGTGAAATCGCTTATCAAAAAGCGGGCATTATTAAGCATGGTGTTCCTGTTATTACAGGTATCTTAAATGAAGAAGCTATTAACACAATCGTGGAAGTTTCTAAAGAGAATGAATGCCAATTATCAGTCTCAGTTGAACCTGCAAAAGTAGTGTATGAAAATAAAGGCTTTAATTTTGCTTATGGCACTCTTTTTGATCTTAGAATTAATTCCGCAGCGACATACTCTCTTAAGGATGCTTGCATCGCTTTAGAAGTCATTAATAAACTCAACGAATCATTCCCAGTAACTGAAGAATCTATCAAAGCTGGTTTAGCCAATACTTATATGCCAGTTAGAATGGAAATTCTCAAAGATTCTCCTTTATTAATTGTTGATGGTTCTCATAACCCAGAAGGTGTCTTAAATCTCACAAAATCTCTGCAAAACGTGGTTGGAAATCGCGCAATTCACGTCTTGTTTGCCTGTTTCAGAGATAAAAATATCGAAAGAATGCTCGCTTATTTAGGTGAATATAGCAAAGACATTACTCTTACCACATTCCCTCATGGAAGAGCGAGAACAGAAGAAGATTATTTCCTTTATTTGGATGACTATTCATTTAAAGAAAATGCTCTTGAAACGCTCAATGAATTATTAACAAATTATCCAGATGATGCAATCTTAGTTACTGGTTCATTAGCGTTTGCAGCTTACATCAAACAAAACTTGAAATGAGGTTAATATGCATATCAAATGGATTAAGACAAATATCTCCCCAATTCAAAAGATTTGCTTAACAGGTTTATTCATCGCTTTAGCTGTTATTTGCCAAAAAGTTATGGCGGTCAATTATATCCCTGCTTTGCCTTTTGTTCGTGTCTCTTTTTGTGGCCCAGCATTAATCATTTTTGCTTCAATTATTCTTGGTCCTTTTTACGGAATGATCGTCGGTGCGGCATCTGATTTACTTGGCTATCTAATTTTCGATCCAAGAACAAATCCAATGTTCATTCAAATCACTTTAATTTATGCCGTTTTAGGTTTTGCTTCTTATTTTGTATTTTGCCTTGTTCGTTCAATCACTAACCGCAAGTTGATGTTAGGAATTGAAATAGGAACACTTCTCCTCATCTGGGGAGTAACAACTGCTTTCTTAATTACCAATGCGAAAGTTGATCTTGTCTTTAAAATTATTGTTCCAATTATTTCTGGTTTGCTTTTTATCGGATTAATTTTGTTCTCTGTTCTCTTTAAGGGAAAAGAAGACAATCCATTTATTAGTCCGTTACATATTTGTTTTGCGTCATTTGTTTGTGATTTCTTTTTCTTATTATGGTTTGGCTCATTGATGAAAGCTTGGGCTTTTGGTTTCAACATTTTCATTACTATCTTTTTATGCCAAGCCCTAGTAATGTTTGTGAATGTGGTTTTAGATACATTCTTTATTTCAACATTCCAAAGATTCACAAAGAAATATTTTGTGGAGGCTAGGTAAGATGGAAAGAAGAAAAGTTGAAGATTTAGAACCAACTGAAACAGTCCCAGTTGATCCAAAAAGAGAAACAATTACCTTCCCTTGGGGTATGGCAATCATCATGGGCGTTTTGATGTTATGCATCATTGTTTGCTTCATTGTTGTGATGATTTTGGGACCAGTAAATTCTACTTCATCAAGTAGCCTAATCTCCAGTTCAGCGGTGTAAAGATGTAACTTGAAAAACTAAATTCCGTTTTAAGAATTAAACAAGTTTCTGAACGACTAAATTCTATTTAGCAAAGGTTTTCTTTTGTGACTTCGGAATTTAGCGTTTCAAAGTGTTGCAAAATAACAG